>Ga0307510_10006267_pt1 | contig 14200 bp, 8 predicted proteins | sample 12_EM_MG_FD_207224 | JGI IMG/M metagenome (GOLD analysis project Ga0307510, IMG submission 207224) | Populus trichocarpa ectomycorrhiza microbial communities from riparian zone in the Pacific Northwest, United States - 12_EM | ecosystem: Host-associated > Plants > Roots > Unclassified | place...
TCACATTGGTAACGGTCGCGTTGGTGCCTAGAAGCGGCTGGGCGGCTGCGCCAGTATAAGCCTTAACACCTATCCTTGCATTATCACCTGACCCGGGTACGGTGCCCGTGCTCCAGTTACTTCCGGTATTCCAATCTGTATTAGTAAAGCCTGTCCAATCAATGCTTGGCGCACCAATGGGTACTGTCGCAACTAAAAAGAAGCCGCCGGTATTGTAGGCTGTAACAGCAACCACAACGGGTGTGATGGTGCCAGTGACCGTTCCGCTGATGATCCCCGTTGTTGAACTAAAAGTAAGCCCGGACTGAAGTGCACCATTCAGGGAATAACCTGTAAATGGAATCTTTCTGGCCCTGTTTCCGATCAGTTCGGTAACATATCCCGTTCCTGAATTATCAATATAGACATAATTGGGTTGATTGAAACTTGCAGCAGAGCCCGATCCATCGGCGTTTCCGGCAGCCTGTGTGGCACTGCCGGCGGCCAATGAGACCGTTCCGTCAGGCATTATCCTACGAACCTCGTTGTTTAGAAGGTCAGCTACATAGATGATGCCGCCAGGCGCTATGGCAAGGCCTGCCGGATTATTAAACCGCGCAACTGTTCCGACGCCATCTGCATAGCTACCGGTATTGCCGCTGACATTGCTCCCGGCAAAGGTACTTACTGCTCCAGAAGGGTCAATTTTCCGGATCGCGTTATTGAGATAATCAGCGACGAACAAATTACCGGAGGCATCCATTTTTACGTCCATCGGACCTGAAAATTGCGCTGATGTGCCAGTAGCGTTAACATACCCTGCAGAACTGCCCGCGATGGTGGTCACTACACCTGCAGCCGTAATTTTCAAAATTTGGTTCAGATCTTTAGCAGCTACGATCACATTTCCTGTCGCGTCTAAAAGCAGCCCGCGGGGTCCAAATGTACCGGTACTATGATAAAAAGTAGTAACAACATGCGCCGGCGTAATTTTCCTGATGGCATTGTTACCATAGTCAGCGACAAATAAATTACCGGAGGCATCAATAGCTATTCCGGCCGGATTATTAAAAAGCGCCGAGGAGCCCGTAGCATCGGTATATCCGGAAGCCCCGGTGGAACTTCCGGCAAACGTGCTCACCACACCTGCCGGAGTGAGCATACGTATGGCATTGTTGCTGCCATCTGCTATGTATATGTTACCCAAAGCATCACCGGTAGCTGCGTTAGGTGAATTAAACCTTGCGGCAGTACCTGAAGCGTTAACATAACCCGAGGTAGCTGTTGTGCTGCCTGCAGTTGTGCTAACCTGCCCGTATGCCGTGGCAGGTACTGTCCCCCCGGAATTCACGGGGTTTAGGGTATATGGCACACCTGACGCAAGGGTATCAATGCCGGTGTTGTAAGTCACGATAGGTGCCGGGGCAGCAATTCCCGAGAGTGTGATAGTAGTGACAGAATATCCGCTTCCGTTATAAGCTGTGATCGTATCGGTTAGTGCAGCAAAAGGCCCGGTTGAAGTGCCGCTGACGGTTCCGGTTGTCGGGTCAAATGCCAGCCCCGGTGGAAGTGTGCCGTTTAGCGTATAACCCGTCAATGTCATTTTTCGCACCCGGCTGCCGATGAGTTCAATAACATATCCTGTACCTGTTCCGTCCACATATAAATAATCGGGCTGATTAAATCTCGCAGCGGTACCCGTTCCATCAGTATTACCCGACCCCTGCGTCGTGCTACCGGCAATAAGTGATACCGTTCCATCCGGCATGATCCTGCGTATAACATTGTTTAAGAAATCTGCCACATATAGTACTCCCCCCGGGCCGACCGAAATGGAAGTCGCATTATTGAATTTTGCTGCCGTTCCTATGCCATCTGCAAATGCGCCTGTATTCCCGCTTACACTGCTGCCCGCATAGGTGGTCACTACACCAGCCGATGTAATCTTTCTGATGGCATTATTCAAATAATCCGCAACAAATAAATTTCCTGATGCATCTATCTTAACATCACTTGGATTTGCGAATTTTGCAGAAGTCCCTGTTCCGTTGACATATCCATAGCTGCTCCCGGCGATTGTTGTGACCACACCGGCGGACGTTATTTTCAATATTTGGTTTAAATCCTGCGCCACTACGATAAGATTACCAGAGGCATCAAAACACATGCCCGAGGGGCCAAATGTGCTGCTGCTATGATAAAAAGTAGACACCACACCGGCAGATGTTATTTTTCTGATGGCGTTATTATCGTAGTCTGAAACGTATAAATTGCCCGAGGCGTCAATAGCAAGCCCATCAGGTCCGCTGAAACGGGCAGAGGTGCCTGTCGCATCCGTATAACCGGATGCTCCTGTGGCGCTTCCCGCAAAGGTACTTACTACCCCGGAGGGGGTCACCATCCTTATTGCATTGTTATTTGCATCCGCCACATACAAATTTCCGGAAGCATCACCAACAATGGTTTCCGGCCAGTTGAACCGGGCCAATGTACCGGTAGCGTTAACATATCCTGTGGCTGCTGTTGTGCTGCCCGCAAAAGTGGTCACCTGTCCATAAGTTGTGGCCGGTACCGCTCCCCCGGAATTAGCAGGGCTTATTGAAAATGAGACGCCGGCTGTCAATGTATTGCTTGCCGGGCTGTAGGAGATATTCGGTGCCTGCGAAAAGACGTGATGAGTAAATACCAGGCTCAACAAGATGAGCAGGCTTTTTCTGAAAACTTGCATTTGGGGTAAGGTTTAATTTATTATTGTGATTATTGGGTTAAAAGAAATTTGGAATCCCGGACCGGTTTTTTGTGCCCGGCGTTAGTAGATCATGAAATTATTTCGATTTCGGCTTAAACAATCTGATATAATTGCTACCCCTGCAGAGGGGCGAAATCCCAATTATTTATCGCAATACGATCCGGAATCTATTTTTTCCGAATGAATTTGTATCTGCATTATCGACATTAAAGTGATAGTTTCCAGTCCTGAGGTCAAGACTATCTTTTAGATAATTATCCTTACACCAAATATGAATGCTTGAAGGCATATTAACCAAATGGCTGGCACGCAAGAAATAGGGCCCGTTTGCGGCACTACCTTTCAATGGAATTGACAAACCGGGAGTATAAGGAACACCATCTACACTTAATAAATATCCGTCGCTGGAAATTGCAGACAAATCGAGATTTGGATCTCCGCCGGGAACAATTGCATCTTCATCATTATTATAATTTCGAACCAAATGAAAAGTATGATTGAAATGCACTAATATCTCATAATATTTACTACTATCCTTGACCAGTTGCATTCTCAAACTCGCACCATCCGGAATGGTATCTTTAGTTGGTGTTACAGGCTTGGGTGAGTTTGTTCCGTTCTTTTGGCAGGCTGCAAAGGCAATTGCAACCAGTATTATTAGAATTATTTTTTTCATTGTTGTGTGATAATTTCCTTTGTTCAGATAGTCAAACTTGGGAATAGACTCAGGTAATTTTTAATTTCAACGCTAAAATACAAATGTTTTAGGAAATTTAAAAGCAGAAAAACAGAACTAAGAGGTAAAAAAATCACATGATTATTAATATACAATACTCTATTGCTCTGTTTAACAATTTGTTATGAAAAAACAATGATTTTCAGTTTTTTAACTTTCTTACTGGCAGAAATATTAAATACCCGAATATTAATAGCCCTTTTGCACTATGGAGCGAACCTAATTATAAATGATCTTCGATAGTTAAACCAAAACGAAACTCCTATTTAGTTTGCTCAATGTTTGATGCCGCAATGTGACATGCGAAGTACCCTGAATGATTATCCTGAATTGCAAAAAATCATCGCAGAAGATATTGCGGCAATCGACGCCAAGCTTAATACAAGAACTTTGAATGTCATTCGCCAGCGTCAAATGATCAATTTTGTTCTAGGTATTTTTATAGCCGGCTCTGCCCTTTCATCAATTCCTGGTCCAGGGACGATCCTCATGAAGTCACCTGTTAAATTTTTGAGCGGAAATGAGCCTTGGCCGATTTTTCGTAATCATCGGGTTTGATATTTTGCTTGTCTTCCCAATCTTCAACTATTACGTCCAGTTGTTTTGATAACAGTTTTACGGCAAGTTTGCGCATTTGTAAAAAATCCTTTTCCGGGAGGGGGGTTTTTAACAATCGCAGCATTAAAACCTGCTGTTCATTCAAATGGTCACTGATATCCAAATTTACCGCCATACTCAAAAATACACAATATCTATTTTAAAACATAAAGCCTGCCTGATCATTTCTTGTCTGCTTAAACAACAAAATGAGCGTTCAAAAGAATGGCTGGCTGTAGCGATCGGACGAAAGGGCGGGAAGCGCTTAAATTCCTGATTCACGTAGTGGAGGATGCGCATCAACCCATGCACGATACTCACCGTACCGGATTGATTTTGCGGTCGGCAGTGTTAGAAATGTAAACAAGGCAGGCGCCGTTCCGTGAATGTATATCCATAACAATACCTGAATTTTGCGCTTTGCTAACCTAACTGCCCGGCTTCAGGCTATCGATCCGGGATAACAGAAAATCATTTGGTAGTTATTTCCAACTGTTTACCTTCTTTCAACTCTTTATCCTCCATAACATAATCCTCTATTTTTTTACCCCCATAAGATAAATTAGCAATCTTTTTCCCTGAATTTCTCTTAATGACCGTGTAGGTCCTGCCGTTATCCAAATGAATCTGGATTTTATCAAAAAGAGGTACCGAGATCATATATTTGGGATCAGCCGGAGAAAACGGATAAAACCCCATGGCATTAAACACATACCATGAAGACATTTCACCAGCGTCGTCCATCCCGGCATAGGACAGATGCGCTTTTCCCAGGTCATAAAAATGGTTCATGATGCTATCCAGCAATACCTGCGACTTTTCCTGCCTGCCTACAAAATAATAAAGAAATGCGTAGCTATGGTCAGGCTGGTTCCCCTGGCAATATTGCCCGATAAACCCAGAAATGTTATATGCCTCATACCCTTTCCATGGAATGGAGAAAAGAGAATCCAACTTTAACTCAAAAGCATGTTTGCTTCCAAAAAGGCTGATCAAACCCGGCACATCATGAGGAACAAAAAAAGAGGACTGCCAAGCGTTGGCTTCCCGGTACATATACTCATAATAAGGATAATATGGGTTAAAGTTCTTAACCCAATTGCCGTTGGCCAATCGTCCTTCCATAAATCCCGTAACCGGATTGAAGACATTTTTATAATTACCGGTTCGCTTGATGAGCATCTGATAGCTGGCCGTATCTTTTAATTGCCGGGCAAGCATGGCCACCGCGTAATCATCATAAGCATATTCGAGCGTTTTTGTAACGGCTGCTTTGGTTACCGTTTCTGTAACGGGGTTGGCGACATCGAGTTCCGATATATAACCTTTCGTATTGTACTCGTCCACATATTTCCGGGTTCCCTCAACAGTGGCATTTTTTAGCATGAGCTTATAAGCAGCATTTACATCGAAACCCCTCAACCCCCTTAAATAGGAGCCCGTAATAAATACTGAGGCATGGTCACCGTGAAAAAAAGTAGGCATAAAACCGGTTTTTTCACCTTTGTCTATCAGTGACCTGATCACATCGTTGGTTACTTTAGGAGAAAGCAGGCCGAGCAGAATCAGTTTGTTCCTGTAATCATCCCAAAGCGATGGTTCTGTATAGTAGGTGAAACCTTTATTGACAACCTTACCGCTCAGATCGGTAAAATCCCCATTTGCATCGCTCCGTAAAGCGGGCCAAAGAAATGAACGGTATAAACAGGAATAGAATATACCTTTCTGACGTTCAGTGCCGCCCGTAACTGAAATTTTTGACAATAGCTTTTCCCATGTATTTGAAGCCTCTTTTCTCACCTGGTCAAAGCTTTTGCCCAGCATTTCCTTTTCCAGGTTTTCCTTCGCGTTTTGTATGCTGACAAACGAAAATCCTATCTGAATTTCAAGGGGCTTATTCTCATTAATAAAATTGATGACGGGCACTATTTCAGCGTCTTTTTTTAACGAGTCGATTACCTTTATTTTATGATTGGCAACCGCATAAAAATATATTTTTTCCCCGGCCTGCTGAAAGCCTGTAAAAGCGTTCTCGTTTTCCCGGTGTATGTTCCAGTTCCTCACTCTTTCGTTTGACAACGCCAGGTTGGCGATGAGTTCTTTGTTCGCGCCCGGTTTAAAGGTATATTTATGGAAGGCGCAGCGTAAGGTCGACGTTAGCTCGGCATTAATACCATATCGTTCCAAATAAACCTGGTAATAACCCGGATGGGCCGATTCATTTTTATGACTGTAGGCAGATTTATAATCGGCTGCATACACCTGTCCCGTGGCGGGCATCAGCGGGACGTGGCACAAATTCCAGTGCCCTTTGCTGGTATGGGCGAAACCATAGATCACCGTATCTTCATACTGATAACCTGAACCGCTGTGAAACTGGGTGACAGGGGTTAACTGCACCATTGCGTTTGGCAGCGATGACCCCGGAAATACCTCAGCGCCCCAGGTGCGGTGCGTGGGCACAAACCCCAGGTCCTTAGGATCCCATAAGGTGGCTGTACCCAACAGCGGGTTAACATAGTTAACAGGAGATTTTTGAGCCAGTAAATGACTGGTTATCAGCAAAAATAAAATGTTGATTACGGTATATTTCTTCATTGTCTTCTATTAATTTTTTATCGCGGGCTGGTCTATTGAATAAATGAACCTGATTTCAATTTTGCTGCTGCCTCGATCATGATTACCCCGCTTAACTGGGTGGTTAGATCGGTACTTGCCGAAGGCTGTATTGACCAATCCGGGCTTATCATCAATGACGGACGGGCTATTCCTTTATAGTAAAGTGTTTGGGCATTTCTTTGCAAAAATGCAGCATATTTTGCCCGGTCAGTGCCATCGAGCGCGGTAAGCTCCACCAAATCGGTCAGGTAACGAACCGCCACCCCTTTAAATAATCCACCGTCGCCTTGTCCTTCACTTTTTAAAATTCCATTCGATGTCAGGTTCGGGTCTGCAACGAGGTTATTGGCAACAAGCGCGGCGTCCTGTAAATAAGCGGCATCTTTGGTGCAATTATAAAGTTCAACAGCCGAGCCGATAAACAGGCCCTGGTTGTAGGTGAAATCCCAATAATCTATTTGGCCATCCTGGTTACGGTTAATACCGTCATACACCACACCTCCCGGGGTAACCAGGTTGGCTTTCATCCAGGTATATAAGCTTTTGGCAAGCGTGAGGTCGCTGGCATTTCCGTTCAGCTCATAAAATCTCGCTGCCAGTATGGTAGCGTTTCCGGTTGAAGGGACGTTTTTGTAATATAATTGGCTTCTTTGCCATGCTATACCCCCACCGGCAGTGGTGTTATAGCCACCTTTTATTTCAGTATATAAGGTTTGTGCTGCACTTAAATAATCTGCATCCCCGTTCACATTATAAGTTCTCAGGCTTGCATTTGCCAGCCAGCCCATGTCATCATAAAATTCGTTAGGATAAGCGCCGCCATTCGTAGTTTTAATGCCATTCAGGAGTGCCTTCATACGCAACGTGTATTGCGGGTCTTTTGTCCGCAGGTATCCGTCCAGCAAAACATCCAGCATATGTGCCTGCGGCCAGTAATTAAAAGTAGTTGTACCTGTATTATTCTGTACAAAATAATTGCGGTTTGCCGATATAAAGGTATTGTGGGTAGCAACCTGCAAGGAATCTGCCAGTAACGCATAATTATACGTGGCCGGTTTTACCGTAACAACCGTATCGGTTGGTTTATTGTTCACCACCGGGTCCCCTTTTTTTGAACAGGCGCTAACAAACAATATGCTTACAAATGATGATATGGTTAGAAAGTGGTTAAGATATTTCAATTTCATATAAACCGGTTTTTAAAACAGGGGACGCCATTATAAAAACAGCGTTCCCCTGTTGAATATGATTATTGTGGCGTGACGCTGTTTGTATATTGCGCAATAGTTGGACTAAAGTTCACATTGATATTACACTTCCTGCCGCTATAGCTTGGCACCATCTTAAAGCAATTATCCCATTGGGAACCGTTTACCGGATACATGTAAAAGTATGACGGCTGTGTGCTGGTGGTTGGATCAGGGTTGTCTTGATTAGCGCTTCCATACCATTCATCCCCTTGGTTGCCTGCCGCGTCTTTTACGATAAAATGGTATTTATAGCGGCTCTCGTCCCCCCATGATTCCTGCGGGATATCAACTTCAGCGCCGTCAAGTTCCCACTGGCTGTTGCCGACATAGGGCAGCGTAAACCATATTTTATCGTCGATCGCCAGATACATATTCACCGAAACGATCTGCGTAAGCGTTGCCGCGGCATTATTGAAATCAAGCGAGATGCGGTATATGGTTTTGCTGCCGGAAACGGTGCTTACGCCGTTCAGCAAGATATTTGCGCCATTTACGGAATAAGTAGTCGCTGAGCCGGTGGTATTGTCAATCAAACTGTAAGTACCGGGCTGCAAGGAGGTATAAAGCTCAAAAACACCGTCGCTTATCTTCTTAAAGGCGATTGCTTTTGATGCATCGGTGCCCTGTTCAGTAGCCGAACCTGTCAGGTATACGGCGTTCGGCACCGTTGCAAAACCCGCCGGCCTTGTCAACTGCAGCGTATGGTTTACCGTGCTCACTTTATTTGTAGTCACTTTTGATGTGATCACCGCCCATTTTATGGTACCCGAGGCCAGTGCGGCTATCCCTGCTGCATTGGCAATGGTATTTAATGTTTTTTGCGATATCGTCGCCTGTGTTTGTACGCCGGAACCATCGGAAACCACCTTATAAATGGGTTTGCTGAAGTCACCACCAGCTTTATCAAAAACCACCTCGTATAAAACGAGATCCGGAGATGCGCCTGACGCCCATTTGAAGACAACACTTGCACCGGTGGTAGGCGCAATAGTTATACTGGTATCGTTTGCGGGCGCGTTGATTACGGTAACAGTTTGAACACTCGTATCAAGGTTTTTGACATCTTTTTTACAAGAGTTTAAAGCCAGGGCATATACCAGTACCCACAGGCTTAATAAAAATATCTTTTTCATCTTTTTCTGTTAATTATTAATAACCAGGGTTCTGTGTTAGATTCTTGTCAAGGCTGACATCATTACTTGGCAGAGGCCACAAATAATCCCTCGCCGGGTTAAATGTCCTCTTTTGAGCCCTTATGAAACCATTATCAGTTGAGGGATCGCCTGAAAACTGAGCGCCATGGGCATAACCGTTCATGACGGTTTCGGCAATCTTCCATCTCCTGATATCATCCGTGCGTAAACCTTCTAAAGCGAGTTCCACCCTTCTTTCTGCACGGATAATACTGGTCATGTCGCCAGATGCCGGGTAGCTTAATGCGCCCGGATCGGTAAAGCCAGCCCTTTTACGCAAAGCGCCAATAGTCTCGTCCCATATTGTGGCATTCATTTGTCCAAGACTGTTTTTGGCTTCGGCATAATCAAGCAATACTTCTGCATACCTTATCAGGTGAAGGTTTAAACCTGATATATATTCGGCTTGCGCGCTTGGGTCAAAATATTTACGCCAATAATATCCTGTTGGTGATGAGCTTTGGCGGCCGCCTACATATTCGTCCGGCCCGTTTGGATTAGCCGGACTGTCGGAAGGGTCGCTCCCCGGCTTAATATATATCGTTTTTGATGTTCCGTTTGCCCCCCCCTCTGCATCCCACTGATAACCATCATACACTATACTAGCGGTAAGACGCGGGTCCCGGTTGGCATATGGATTATTTACATCATAGCCTGAACCTGCATCGGTAATTGCCTTACCGTTCAGCATCACATAGTCATTAACCAGTTCCTGCGTCGGGGCCATCGCATTTACCCGGCCGCCAACTGAAACGGGCGCAAAGTCCCAAAAATCCTGCCATGTACGTTTGGTTGGTACATATTGTAATGAAAATATACTTTCGTTATTTACTTTATTCGTATTCGGGTCACTGAATAAAGCCGTATAACTTGGATTTAGGGAATAAGTGCCATTGGTTCCCTGATCATTCATGAGTTTTTCGCAAACGGTTACCACATCCTGCATTCTGTTGCCCTGGTATAGTAAAACCCTCGCTTCAAGCGCTAAAGCTGCACCTTTGGTTATTCTGCCGTTTTCACTTGCCGGCGTATTATCTTTCGAAGGAAGAGCAGGGATGATAGCATCCAGTTCAGAAAGTACGAAATTGATCACATCGGCTTTTGGCGTACGTGAAACCGTCTTCGACTGGTCTTGCGTAATGTTATAGTTGATTAACGGAACATCGCCATACCATTTTTCAAGGTTAAAATGCTCAAAGGCACGGATAAACCTTGTTTCAGCTGTTAAGCGGGCTACGGTCGCCGCCGGCAGCGTAGTGTTTTGTTTTATACCGTCTAAAAATTCATTGCATGATTTAATGCATGAATAATAGTACGACCAATCGCCTGCAAATTTCCCCGTAAGTGGTGTACCGTTGCCGCTGGAAATGATGGTTACATCGCCCGCCGAGGTAAACGCGTTGTCTGACAACGCCTCTTCGGTAAAATACAGGTTGTTATTATACATAATGCTGTAATTATTATATAATGCATTGTACACGTTGGCGTCAATCTTCCAAAAGGTCAGGTCGGTAAACCTATCTGTTGGCGCTATGTCCAGCTTCTTACATCCCGGTGCAACAGCAGTAACCAACAATATGATGATGAAAAGCTTATTTAAAAGTTTCATGTCTGTGATTTTAAATGTTATTATTGAAATGTAAGGTCAATACCACCGCCGTAGAAAACGGGCAGCAGGTAATTGCGCGCACTGGTTGATGAAGTAAAGCCCACGTTATTTCCAAATTCGGTAAGCTCCGGATCAACAAATTTCAGTTTGGTTAGTGTGACCAGGTTTTGGCCGGTAAGGTAAAACCTCATTTTTTTAATGCCGGCCCCGGCCAATAATCTTGATGGCACGGTATAGCCAATAGTAAGGTTTTTTAGCCTCGCATACGCGGCGTTAAATTCAAACAAATCAGAACCATGCTGCCAGTTGTTGGTGTTTGATGCCGATCCGGCAATGGCTAAACGGGGAAAACGCGCATTGGGATTTTCAGGTGTCCAGAAATCCGTCTGATGATCGTAGAGCGTCGCACCATAATTGGCCTGGAAAGGCTCGACTAATTCACCTCTTAAAAACTCATCCCTTTTGCCCACACCCTGTATAAACATATTTAAATCAAATCCGCCATATGCAATACGGTAAGTAAAACCAAAAGTGTAACGCGGGAACGGATTGCCCAATACGGTTTTATCGTTATCATCTATTTTACCATCGCCATTCAGATCTTTAAATTTCACATCGCCGAGGCCGACTACGGCGCCGGCAGGTTTAGGGTAATTATTGATTTCATCCTGGGATTGAAAATACCCGTTGGTTTTGTAGCCGTAATACTCAGTGATCGGCAGGCCTACTTTTCTGATCAGCTGAAAAACATCTTCATTATAAATTTGTTGGGTAGTATTGCCCGTTAGTTTCAACACCTTATTCTGGTTGTCAGAAATATTACCGCTAAAGCTTTGCGTTACCTTACCGGTTTTCAGCCTATAAGTTAATTCCAGCTCCCACCCATGGTCCCTCACCTTTGCTACGTTTTCATTAGCCGGCGCGGCACCAAATAACGATGGTACATCCGTCGGAGCTTGTAAGATATCGCTGGTCACTTTGTTAAAGTAGTTGAACGATCCGTACAACTTGTCATCAAAAAATCCAAAATCGAGCCCAAGATTAAAAGTTGCAGCTCTTTCCCAGGTAATTAAAGGATTTGACTGGTATGTACCCGCTCCGCCATATAAAATGTTATTGAATCCGTAGGCAACCGGGTAATTGAAATAGGTGGTCTCGTATTGATAATTTGCCACATTCTGGTTACCAAGCACGCCATAGGAAGCCTTTAACTTTAAGTTGCTGATGGTATTCTTCAATGACTTCATAAATGATTCGTCACTTATCTGCCAGCCGGCGTTTACAGACGGAAAGAAACTTGCCCTGTGTCCCTTGGCAAATTTTGACGAAGCATCATCACGGAATACAAAGTCGAGAAAATACTTGTTATCGTAATCGTAATTGACCCGGCCAAATGCTGAAAGCAGGCTGCTTTGATCAATCCCAATATCAGTGCTTGATGAAGTGCTGATGATTGTGCCGGTTGTAGCGGTACCCAGTAAAGGATCGGTGTATTGTTCAGAAAGGTTAAAACCTCTTGAGCTATAAGTCTCGCTCGAGGCACCTACAGTACCATGAAGGTGATGTTTTTTGAATGATTTTGTATAATCAAGGTAGAGTTGTGTATTATAGATCGACGTTTTGGCATTATTATCAGTAACCGTACGGTCGTCGCCCGATACACCCTGCGGCAGGTAATGTTGCTCTATGTCACGATAAAAATTGCCATTATTATCCAACGTTCCGCCAAATACGCCGGTCAGGGTCAAACCCTTTATAATGGTTAATGTACCGTTTAAATTGCCAAATATTTCATCGCCATCAAACTGGTTATAACCGCCATTCTTCAAAATAGCCAACTGGTTAAACTGCGACGATACCGGGTTGGTGAGATAATTTCCTTGTGCATCCTGCCAGTTATAATTGGCAGGTACGCGGTTGGCATCGGCAAAAATATTATTATCGTTGGATGCGTTGGTTTTATTGCGGCTTTTCGTATAGTTAAGTATGCCATTAAACTTAAAATTGCCAACTACAGTAGACTCGTTTATCCGCAGATTGTACTTTTGATAACCAAACTTACTGCCAGAGCCGCCATTGCCCACAAAGTTACTTAGCTGATCCTGGTATCCTGCGCCAACGAAATAAGAGGTGTTTTCGCCGCCTCCTGTAACGTTTATATTTTGCGAGGTCATAGGCGCATCATACAACAAGTGATTAATATCCCACGTACCACGGCCCTGGGCGGCAATTTCCTGTATCTGGTCGGGCGTGTAAGCCGGGGGCAGGCCCGAATTTACCAATGCTTCATTTTTGTAATAGGCATTATCAGCGGCATCTACTTTATGTACCAGTATATCAGGTACCTGGACCCCATAATTACCACTATAATTTACAGATGCTTTTTCGTGCAGCTTGCCGCTTTTTGTGGTGATCAATATTACACCGTTGGCCGAACGTGAGCCGTATATTGCGGCGGAACCTGCATCCTTCAGAATGGTCACGTTAGCAACATCATTCGGGTTTAAAGTAGCCAGGTTACCAAGCCCCTGCATGACGATACCATCTATAACAACCAGCGGAGAATTATCGCCGGTCGTACCAACACCCCTGATGTTTACGACCGGTGTAGCCCCGGGATCAAGCACAGATTGCTGGATGATCAGGTTGGGAGATTCACCCTGTAACGACTGCAAGGTATTCATGTTAGGTTTACCGCCAATATCTTTAGCACCAACCGTACTTACTGCACCGTTAATATTCGAACGTTTTTGTGTGCCGTAGCCAACAACAACCAGTTCGTTTAGATTGGTGCTGATTTCCTTCAGTCGTACGTTTACCGGTGTGCTACCGTTAACCGGAACATCTGTTTTAGCATATCCTACAAATGAAAATTCCAATATGGCATTATCAGCAACGGTTATACTGTAATTCCCTTTTGCATCGGTAACCACTATATTACTGGTGTTTTTTTCTCTGACCGTTACGCCGGGTAAAGGCATGCTGGCCGTATCGGTCACAGTACCTGTTATGGTAGTTTTTTGAACCTGTTGTTCAGGCGGTGCCAGTTTTTTTGTGATCAGGATACTGGTATTGGATATTGTATATGAAAGAGGCTGGTCATTAAAACACATATCCAGTGCCTGCTTTAACGGCACGTCGTCCAGGTTTAGCGTTATCTTATGCGAACCTTTCAGATCTTCTGTATTATACAAAAAATCGTATTTAGTTTGAGACTGTATTTTCTCAAATACTTCTCTGATACTTGCCTTTTTAACCTTTAGTGTAACTTTTTGAGCATAAGTTACCGCCGAGACTTGAAGAAAGGTTGCTGTCAGCAAAAGCAGCGTTAGTTTCATGACGAGCAGGGGTTTATAAATGCGGCCGCGCAGGCTGCCCCATTTAAAATCGGTAAAAATTTTATACATTTGAATGTTAGGTTAATAATAATTGGTTGCGGAAACAATTAATTTTAGTATATCTAATACA
>Ga0307510_10006268_pt1 | contig 14198 bp, 8 predicted proteins | sample 12_EM_MG_FD_207224 | JGI IMG/M metagenome (GOLD analysis project Ga0307510, IMG submission 207224) | Populus trichocarpa ectomycorrhiza microbial communities from riparian zone in the Pacific Northwest, United States - 12_EM | ecosystem: Host-associated > Plants > Roots > Unclassified | place...
AAACGTCAGCCATTTCCCAACCCTATATACCTCTGCAGATGTTGATTGTTTTCTTTTTTGTAGCGGGAGCAGGAAAGAGTGTACTTTGGTACGTAGCTATTTCAGTGTCCCCGTCTCGAGAACTTATGGTATCGGCCAGTTCCACGATTATAGAGGATATCAATTCCATGAGGAAACGTGGACTCGCGTCTCTCGCATTCTTTTACCATGACTTCAGGGAAGATCAAAAGAAGGATCTGCGTGGACTGCTATCATCTGTGTTATTCCAACTTTGCGACCAGTCCGACTCCTACCATGATATTCTTTCTAATTTCTATTCGGCACACCGCTACGGTGCGGAAAATCCTAGCGATGACTCACTAATTCATTGTTTGGAGGACATAGTGAAACTGCCAGGACAAGCCCCGATTTTCTTAATTGTGGATGCCTTGGATGAGTGCTCCAACGCATCTTCTATGCCGTCCCCCCGCGAGAAAGCCCTGGTACTTGTGAAGAGGCTCATTGACTCACAACTTCCAAATTTTCGCATATGTGTGACTAGCCGACCGGAGGCCGACATCAAGGTCGTTCTCGAACCTTTAACTTTCCGTTCAATTCCCCTCCATGACCAGAGAGGACAGAGGGAAGACATCGAGAATTATATCAAGTCAGTCGTTAACATGGATCCGAGGAACGACAGTTGGACAGTAGAGGACAAGCAGATGGTGATTGACACCCTCACAAGACGCGCCGACGGGATGTAAGCCATTAATAGTTAACTACCTAAGCTTTTGAGTACTCACTGATTCCTCTGATGCAGGTTCCGATGGGCGTATTGTCAGGTCGTCTATCTTCGTGGCTGCCACCCAGGGCGCATCCAGCATGCTCTGGCGGAATTACCGGAGACACTCGATGAGACGTACGAGCGTACCTTGCGGGAGATCAACAAGGCAGATTGGGAACTTGCGCACCGACTCTTTCAATGTGTGGCTGTGGCTTCCCGCCCTCTTCGTGTCGATGAATTGGCCGAGTTCCTCGCATTCGATTTCACCGCGCGGCCGATTCCGGAGTTCCACGAGGGGTGGCGTCTGGAAGATCCTGTCAAGGCGGTGACGTCGACTTGCCCCAGTTTTCTTGCCGTCGTGAATGTCGGGGGCTCCCAAATTATACAATTTTCACATTTTTCTGTCAAAGAATTCTTGACCTCTACCCGCCTCACCGAAGCAAAACACGAGATCTCCCGTTATCATGTCTCTATGATCCCTGCTCACACCCTCGTCGCGCAAGCCTGTCTGGGCATTCTCTTACACCTAAATGAAAACGTCACGAAGGACGCCCTCCACAAATTTGCGCTCGTTCGATACGCTGCTTTGCACTGGGTCGACCACGCCCGGTACGAGGACGTGTCGCAAAGCGTGCAGGAGGCGATGAATGAACTGTTTGACCCGGCGAAGCCACATCTCGCCATCTGGGTTTCGCTATACAACGCAGAATTACCCTCTTGGAAGCTCATCAAGCGAGGCGAAAAACCTTTGCCATCTAGCGGAACGCCTTTGCATTATGCCACTATTTGTGGCTTACACGCCTTTGTTAAGGACCTGGTCGTTGAACACCAACACGAAGTTGACTCCCGAGGATCCCACAGGTTGACTGCGTTGCATATGGCGTCTTTGAGGGGACACGAGGAAGTTGCTCGCGTCCTTTTGGACGGCGGTGCAGATGTAAAAGCCCAAAACGAAGATGGGCGTACCCCGTTACATGTGGCGTCAAAAGAGGGACATTTGCAAGTGGTGCGCGCCCTTCTCGAGCACGGTGCGCCGACAACAGCCCAAGACAAGGGCGGGTCGACCCCTCTGCAGCTGGCGCTCCGAGCTCCACAGTCACATGTAGAAGACCCACGTGTTCTCCTCGATCATAGCACGGATGCGGGAGCCGAAGATGAGGATGATTACGGGCGGTCATCACCACATGGGGCATTGCAAATCGACCATATATCGTATTTGTTTTCCCAAGGGATACCTCTCCAAACCGCTTGCGAGATTGTCCAGCACCGCGATCCTACGACAGGGCAAGACCACGACGCCAGTACTCCATTGGATGTGGCGTTGCGTCACAGGCGTGTAGGAACAGTCGCTTTCCTTCCGAAGCATGAGGCTGATGCGACGGTCGAGAATTTGGATGGGTGGAACAATTTAACAACGTTCAATGGACACGGAGAAGTCGCACGGGCTCTTGTCGAGCACGGGGCAGATGTAACTGCCAAGGACCGGTATGGGTGGACCCCATTGCATTCAGCCTCGCAAGATGGGGATGTGGAAGTCGTGCAACTACTTTTTGAGCATGGCGCCGATGCGACAGCCCAGAACAAGTTTGGGTCGACGCCCTTACATTCCGCATCGCGAAACGGAAATTTGGACGTCGCGCATTTCCTTGTTGAGCGCGGCGCCGATGCGACGGCCAAGGACAAGAATGGGTGCACTCCTCTGCATTTGGCGTCTCTCAGAGGACATGTAGAAGTCGCGCAGTTCCTTGTCGAGAACGCTGCAGATGCCACAGCCCGGGACAGAGACGGGTGGACTCCGTTGCATTTGGCGTCACGAAATGGACATGTGGAAATTGCGAGGTTCCTCGTCGAACGTGGCACAAACATAACAGCCAAGAATAAGGACGGGTGGACTTCTTTGCATCTGGCGTCACGAAACGGATGGGTGGACGTCGTGCGGTTCCTCGTTGAGCACGGCGCGAAAGTGACAGCCCAGAAGAAGGACGGAAGGACCCCTTTGCATTCGGCGTCACAAAATGGTCATGTGGAGATCACGCGGTCACTTGTCGAGCATGGTGCGGATCCAACAGCTCGGGACAAGAACGGGGGGACGCCTTTGCATTCAGCGTCACGAAATGGGCATGTGGAGGTCGCGCAGTTCCTTGTCGAACACGGCGCAGATCCAACAGCCCAGAAAAATGACCGCTGGACCCCTCTACATTTTGCATCATCCAACGGACATGTAGATGTTATGCGGATTCTTGTCCAGTGCGGCGCAGATGCGACAGCCATGGACGACAGTGGATTGACCCCTTTGCACTCGGCATCACAAGGCGGCCATGTGGAAGCTGCACGATTTCTTGTCGACCACGGCGCAGATGTGACTACTCAGAACAAGGATGGGTGGACTCCTTTGCATTTGGTGTCATCCATCGGACTCGTGGAAGTCGCGCGTCTTCTTGTCGACCACGGCGCAGATCCGACAGCCCAGAAGAAGGACGGGAAGACCCCTTTGCATTTAGCATCTCAAAACGGACATGTAGGAGTCACGCAGATCCTTGTCGAGAATGGCGCCGATGCGGCGGTCAAGGACGAGGATGGGTGGACCCCCTTTCATTTGGCGTCGCTCATGGGACATGTGGATGTTACGCGCTTCCTTGTCGAGCATGGCGCAGATCCAACGGCTCAGAGGCAGAATGGCTGGACCCCTCTGCACCTGGTGTCACAAAAGGGACACGCAGATGTCGCGCGATTCCTTCTTGAACACGGCGCGGATACGACAATCCAGAACAAGGATGGATGTGTTCCTTTGCATGTGGCGTCGTCCAACGGACATGAGGGGGTCACACGGGTTCTTCTTGAGCACGGCGCAAATTCGACAGTCAAGGACAGGGATGACTGGACCCCTTTGCATTGGGCAACTCAAAAGGGATATGCGGAAATCGTGCGGCTCCTTGCCGAGCACGGTGCAGATGCGACAACCAAGGACAAGAATGGGTGGACGCCTTTGCATCTGGCGTCGCAGATTGGACATGTAAAAATTGCGTGGTTTCTTGTTGAGTGTGGGACAGATGCGACAGCCAAAGACAAGGACGGATGCACCCCTTTGCATTTGGCGTCACAAAATGGGCATGTAGAACTCACGCAGTTCCTTGTTGAGCACGGTGCGAATGTAACAGCCCAGAAGAAGAATGGGAGGACGCCTTTGCATTCGGCATCGTCCAATGGACATGTGGAAGTCGCGCGATTCCTCGTCGAGCACGGCGCAGATGCGACCGCCAAGGACAAGGACGGGTTGACCCCTTTACATTTGGCGTCACAAACTGGACATGTACATGTCGTGCGATACCTTGTCGAGCATGGTGCAGAGGCAACAGCCCAGACAAAATGTGGGAGGACACCGTCACATTTGGCGTCGCGAAATGGACATGTAGAAGTCGCACAATTCCTTGTCGAGCGTGGTGCCAATGCAGATGCAGCGGCCCGGAAGAAGGTCTGGAGGGTCCCATTGCGCTCGACACAGCGACGTGGACATGTGGAAGTCGCTCGGCCCCTTGTGGAGCACGCGACAACCCAAACGAAGATAGGAGGACTTCGTGTCATTTTGCGTCGCACAAAGAACATGTGGAAGCCCCGCAGTTCCTTGTCGAGCCGTGACCCGGTGTCGCGTGGATCCTCATCGCAAATGTCATAACCCCGGAAGTTTGGATCGACTCCATGACACCAGGCATGTACCAAGGACAGGTATGTGTTTCCGTCTCCGGGTCCTTCCCAGTATCAGTGACCGTTCAAACGTTCAAATCTAGCCGCCCACGACAACGTGAATCTCGTCTCATCCTCAGGACTTATCGGCCGGAGGATCTCGTCGTATTATACAGCTGCTCTCAAACAGAGTTGAGGAGTATCATGCCGGGTATGTATTCGTATTCGCCTTTGAAACTTTGAAGTTGGATGCCAAATCTGATAGCGGAAGACCCAGCTAGTACTCACCTGTATTGTAAGGGTTGTGCTCCTAAACAAATACCCCGTACCGTAATTCTTGCTACATGGTCCCCACCCCCGCACAAGCCGTGATTCGACGCCTCGATGGCGCTCTGGCCACGACAGCGGCGCTTTCCATTTCCATTTCGATCTTCTCCGCCGCTGCAGTATTTTCGTGAGACTAACTTTGAAGCCCTCATCTACGCGACTATCGTTGCCCCATTCGCTGGCTTCGTTATTTCCCTCATTATGTCATCTCGTTGATCATGTCCCTCTTCGTGAACCTATCTGTCCGCCTTGTCTGCCCTGAACTCATTGTTATCTTACCGCCCACCCACGGCACTCACTTCGACTTAGTCTTTGCATTTTCATATATCCATCTATGAAGGACTGAAAATGACGTATGAGGTATTCGTCGGGTCGGAAGGTGCGGGCTGGGAGCGTAGAGAAGGTTGATCTAGGAATCTATCGATGTTCAAGTAAACAGTCTCTGTTACACATTTTGACGGGACACACAAAACATAAAGAACTACACATCCAACTGAGGCCGCGATCGCCAAGAGCGTACACCTTATCACGGCTACCCACAAACACCTGCCATCGATCAGCGACGAAGGTAGTGACCAGCTCCATTACGAGCGCGCCACCATGGCGTTGACTGCATCTTCGATCTGTTTCTCTGGGCCAAGACACCGCCTGTCACGTTCACGCACAGCGACATGGTATTTGGGATCTGCCGCATCGGCTTGACTCTTCAGGTCTTGAAAGACCCGTGATAAAACTCGGCATTTGGATTTGTGGAGAACGCGTCGGAAACAACGTTGAGGAAGGTACTGGAACGTGCGGAGAAGGCTTCCTGCGACAGGAGGGAGAGTGCGGGGCCTTTTGGTCTGGGGTTTGCCGAACTCAAACGCCTTTGGCCGGAGCTGGTCGTCTACGGGTTCAAAAGCGTTTCCGGTGTTCCCATGCCTCGCACAGGGCCTTTACGCTCTGCGAGATCAAAGCTCCCGCAGAACCCTTGAACATTCTCATTAAACCGACGGACTCCTCCTCTGTGATGCAGAGGAACTCTCCAACAATTGGGAAGCATACATGTCATAGCTTCAATTCAGAGGATGTAGGCGCATGGGGTTCAGGAAGGGCCGTGTGTAGAAGCGAGCGGTCGGCTAGGATGATGGGTTTAAGATGCCCAGGGGTGTCTGCGAGTTTGATGACTAGGGTCTCTGAAGAAACCTGAAGCGGTAGGGGAGGGAGCAAGTCATGGGTTGGTTGGGTGTAGAAAAGGCGACGGGCATGGTAATGGATATGGACACGGACATGCGCAGCGTACGTTTGAGCAGATTCTCCAGACTTTGCAGCTGGCCTTACCGATAGCAAATGCTGTGTTTCAGTGTGGACATATGATGGCGAATACAAACTGTCTAGACGAGCGTCAGCGGAAACTACGTGCTGAGGGTCGAAAGAACGGATTTACGGACCTGGATCACCGAGGACTAATGAAGGACTTCATACGCCGTGTAAAAGTATGCGAACGATTCGAGCCCGAGGAGGAAGGCTTAGAGAGGATACGCTGTAAATAATGAAAGTGAGGTTGGACCCAATCCAATCCCTGTCGTGGGACAGTTACGGACAGACTATCGTACTTTTGCTCGTGACTCGTGTCACTCAGGCGCCTTTCACGCAATACTTTGTCCTTCCACTTCAAGTATCATAAAGCCTATCTGCCCCTCACCATGTCTCATCCATACATCTCTTCAATTTCAAAGCAAAAGACGGCTGACCGTCACGCTCCTTTCATCTCATGTCCCCTACAACCTCAGCACAAGAGTGCCCCATATATGACAAGCTCCGCAATCCCGTAGTTACCCCCGTGTGGTGAGCTGCAGACATCACTCTAATGACATTTGTATAGATCCCTGATGCAGGTCAACTAGGCCACGTCACTTGTGAACCTTGTATCGAGCAGCATATTCGCCTCTCCCCGCATCGTCACGACTCACACAAGGCGACGTGCCCTACATGCCATGTCCGATTTCCAACAAGTTGTGTACTCCGAGTCATAGTCATCACGTATTGTCCTTCTGCTGGTCTCAACAACATCAGTCCAGGCCGACTTGTCCTCCATACCGAGGAAATACCACGCAGCTCGTCGCCCGACGGCATCGCAAAGCGTACATTGGGCTCGCGCGGCGCCGGCTCGCACACTATCTCATCGGGCGTCGTCCACGCTTCATTCCACGCTTCTAGCGCCGCCGCTCGCTCCGGAATCGTCATCGCCATCGTCGTCGTTGTCGCCGTTCCTACTCCCTTATTTCTCCCGCTCTTCATCCCGTTTATTTGGAAGATGGGGAAGGCCGTAGCTGGGCGGTAATCGATAGCCTCAAGTTGGAGATTGCCACCCTGAAAGCACGTGCCCTGACTCTCGAACACGAAAAGAAATCCTCACCTCATCCAAAGGCTTGTTGGTAGCATGTAAGGTTGTTTCTCGCCTTACTTCAACTGTTGCGGGCCTCGCCTCCGACGAAGCAAACCAGGAGGTGCGAGTCTCATCGGAAAGGGTGAAAGAATCGCATCTTGCCCTCGACAGGGCAAAAAAAGAGGCGTGCCTCGCGAACCAGCACCTAGAAGAGCTCCAGTGCTGGGTATGATGTTCTCAAATACAGGTGAGTTACAGGAACACTCTTGCTAGGTAGGTTGACTAATCCCGTTAAATGTGCCAGGGGCCCCAATTCTTCCCCCGTAATAAGCACGAAACGCACGAGGGACCAAACCAACCTCGACGACCCTCCTTCGACCAGTATTGAGCCCTCGTCTCAGGGAACCGATCTCCCCTTCATAAATGATTCCGGATCTACGTTCAATCTTTTCTCCCATGCGTCCCATGCGCTCATTCCCGGCCTCGTCTGTTGCCCTGGCGGCAAGCGCGTCACCTGATACCATCACCGCTCAGGTTGGTAGCACATCGCAGCTTGTTTCGCATCAGGTACCCTCAGCAACGAATCCATTGGCTGAGCGAGTGACACACATTCGAAGACACCAACTCAGACTCCTTGTTGAGTCACTCCCCTTACCATCCTCGAATCATCTCCTGGACCGCCTGTACTTCTTATCTGCGTGTCAAGGCTCTCTGATCAGCTCCAGAGTTTGCCCACAAATTGGGCGATACATGGTGTGCTGTAGTTCTTAAATCGTAGCCAAGCATGTTCCCTTAACGCGTGAGTTCATGGAAAGGGACTAATATGCAGGAATAATGAGGTTGAACTCCTCCCACCGTAGTTACGTGGCAGCAGTTGTGATGTAGCACTGATGCCCTATATAACTGAGTGGCGATCTCAGGCCTGCATCGCGTTCACCAGCGCTATCTGTAAAATTTCTCATATCTCCAGCACAGGCGAGAGTGCTGGTATCGTTTGAAAGCAATCAGTCGTTTTGTTGTCGAAATGCCGCATAAGCGTCCCTCTTGTTCTTTCCACACATCCCTTTGGTGGAAAGCCGAACACCCTGTGACCACCACGAATGTCCGCAAGAGAGTGCCTCCCATAAGTCGGGCCACATCGCTTGTGATCCTTGGATCAAAATACACGTTCGCAGATCCAAGGGTCTTCGCGAAGCAATGGGCCACATATAGTGCCACCCATATAGCCTTTTTCACGCTCATGCAGTCTCTATCCCGTCTCCCGCTGATTCAGACCTCTTTCGAGACCAGTCATTCCGGACATGTCCCTTTATTACTCCCCCATTCAATCACGGCTTTCTCAGAGACAGCCTGTATCGACAAGACCATAGGCTTGGTAGATGACTCTTTTTCTGATGTCGAGCGCCGAGGATATCAGATCGGCGGATACTGTCACCGGCGGACGGGAAGTCACGGGAAGTCCGGCGTCGGGTGTCCCGGAAAAACCTAACCCAAATGTGGGTGTATACCTCCAAGTATACCCCCTCTGGCAGCACTGTCTTCGCCTTGCTGTCTTGTGTAATTATTTTTATTTTTACTTCACTTCCTCGTATCGTTGGCCGAATGCTACTTCTGTTTCCTCTAGGTCTTTTCCGTTCGCCTTCCATCTGGCCACGCTAAGCAGTCAACTGCCCGAAGTCCTTCTTTCTTCTTAGAGCCTCATCGTCTCGCCGTTGTCTACTTCTGGCCTCGAACAACGCCCTCACACTTTCCTTACAAACTGCCAGTGCGCCGATTGAGTTAATGTAACTCCCACCTGTGCAACAAATACAACTTAGCGCTCGTCCCAAACTTACGCCCGTCTGTTTCAGGCAACGGATTTGCGTCCATTAGATAACACAGCGGAGCTATGGACGCACGGACCTTTACTAGTACCCAAACCCTCTAGCACAGCATCCCACTATCTCGTTATCGTTTCCTCATAACCAACCAATCCCAATTTTCAAGACCACGGTTTTCTCCCATTTCAACATGACTGACCAGTCAGTATCATCTCGCTTCCGGACGCTTTTCGAGTCAGCTCTGGAGGATTACGAAATAAAGACAAAAATATCATTGGAGAAGCACCCACTCGCTCAGAAACTCGAGAATTGCCATTCCGTCGAGCTAATCACTACCCTCCTTCAAGATCAGGCGAAGACCTTCGGTGAATCTCGAGGAAAAGATAGGATAACGAAATCAATCAAGAGCACAGTATCGTTTCTATATAAGCTTTCGGCCACCGCTGCCCTCGGTGATGATTTAGGCCTAGTACGTCAGAAGACGTTGATGGTGGTCTTCCATGTCTCTGATATTGTTTTATAGGCATTTCCACCGGCGAAGGCATTACACACTGGCCTTGGTGTTCTGCTCACTGTATGTGCCTTTCTATTGCTCCTCGTGCGTATCGATGTGACACCAGAGTACACAGGTAGCCAATGGCGTGATCGCGAGCTACGATGCCATTGCCGACTTGTTCGAGTCGATTGAACATTTCCTTAAGCGCCTCGATATATATACCAAGATCCCTCCGACACCCGCCCTGGACGAGATTTTAGTCAAAATAATGGTGGAGCTGATCTCCACCCTTGCACTGGCCACAGCAGAACTCAAGCAGGGGCGGCCGAGTGAGTCCTTTTTTCGCTGAGGTATTCTCTTTCTCAGTGCAACGCAGAGAAATTCGTAAAAAAGCTTTTTGGAGGGGAAAAGGATGCCGAGCTCGTCTTACAGAGGCTAGAACGGCTCACCATTGACGAGGCTCGAACGACTGCAGCGGAGGTTCTTAAAGCTGTCTACGGTCTTGTCCAAGACATGAGTAAGCAAACGAACTGTACCTGTCTCTTACTGGCTATTGAGTTACCTTCCCGCTAGATGGCAAAGCATCTGGTGACGATGTCCGGGAAGCCCTTGGTACGTTTTGTTGGCAACGGCGAACTGGTTTCAAACCTGACTGAGCGTTAGAAATCCTACATGAAATGGCAAGCGGTATAGACAAATCAAAACGTCGGTGACATCTTGATGTTGCCATTGCTATCTGGAGATGCTGAGATCGCGTGCCAGGTGACAAATTGGTGCAAGATATTCGAAATTGGCTCTCCCCTCCCAATCCTTGGAAAAACCACAACATCGCTCGCAGTTCGTGCCATGAAGGGACAGCGACATGGTTCGTTCAGGGTGATACCTTCTCGGAATGGAAATCATCCGGGCAAAGTTCTCTGCTCTGGATACATGGGAAGCGTCAGTCGATGCCCTGCACTACACCTTTGCCGATGCTGACTATTTTCCTTTGTCTTAGCCGGAGCAGGGAAAAGTGTTCTCTGGTACGTAAACCTCCCAATACTTTGTCTCAAGAACTTATGGTGCCGGCCAGTTCCACAATCATAGAGAATATCGATACCATGAGGAAATGGGGGCGCGCGCACCTAGCCTTCTTCTACCACGATTTCAGGGAAGATCAAAAGAGAGACCTGCATGGGCTACTTTCTTCCGTCTTATTCCAATTTTGCGACCAGTCCGACTCTTTCCACGAGATCCTTTCCAAGTTCTATTCAACACACCGCAACGGTGCACAAAATCCTAGCGACGATGAACTTGTCCATTGTTTGGAAGACATACTGAACGTCCCAGGACAAACCCCGATTTTCTTGATTGTGGATGCATTGGACGAGTGCTCGAATACATCCCCTATCCCGTCACACCGTGAGGCGGCCCTGGAACTTTTGGAGAAGCTAGTCGACTCGCAACTTTCGAACCTTCGCATATGCGTGACAAGCCGGCCTGAGGTCGATATCAAGGATGTTCTCGAACCTTTGACTTTCCGGTCAATTTCTCTACAGGATGAAAAAGGACAGATTGCGGACATCGAGAACTACATCAAGTCGGCCGTTGAGAAGGACCCAAGGAACCGAAGGTGGAGAGTGCAGGACAAGCAGATGGTGATAGATGTTCTCACAAGAAACGCCGGCGGAATGTAAGCAACCAATAGCTAACTTCTTGAAGACTCTTGCTGATACGTGTAATGTAGGTTCCGGTGGGTGTACTGCCAGGTGCTCTATCTTCGTGGCTGCCACGCAGGACGTATCCGGCGTGCTCTGGCCGAATTACCGGAGACACTCGATGAGACGTATGAACGTACTTTGCGAGAGATCAATAAGGCAGACTGGGACCTTGCGCACCGACTGTTTCAATGTGTTACTGTGGCTTCCCGCCCTCTCCGTGCCAAAGAATTGGCGGAGTTCCTCGCATTCGATTTCGACGCACAGCCAACCCCAAGATTCAACGAGGGATGGCGTATGGAAGATCCTATCGATGCGATACAATCTACTTGCCCCAGTTTTCTTACCGTCGTGGATATCGGAGGTTCCCAAATTGTCCAATTTTCCCATTTTTCTGTCAAGGAATTCTTGACCTCTTCCCGCCTTGCCGAATCAAAACAAGAGATTTCCCGTTACCATGTATCTATGACCCCTGCTCATACCCTCGTTGCAAAAGCTTGCCTCGGAATCCTCCTTCACCTAGATGAAAACGTCGCCAAAGACACCCGCCAGAAATTTCCTCTCGCTCCATATGCCGCCCTACACTGGGTCGACCATGCCCGGTTCGAGGGTGTGTCACGAAATGTAGAAGATGGGATGAAAACCCTACTTGATTCAAACAAACCGCATCTTGCTGTCTGGGTCTCACTACACAACACGGAATTGCCCTACTGGAAGCTATTCAAACGAAGAGAAAGGCCTTTGCCACCCAACGGAACCCCCCTGCATTATGCTACCATTTGCGGTTTACACACCTTCGTAAAGGTGCTGGTTGTTGAACACCCACACGACGTGGACTCTCGGGGATTCGACAACTTGACTCCCCTGCACATGGCGTCACTCAAGGGACATAAGGAGGTCGTTCGCGTCCTGTTAGAGGGTAAGGCGGATATGGCAGCCCAAAACTATCACGGCCAGACTCCGCTACACGTGGCGTCAAGAGAAGGACATTTACAAGTCATGCAAGCCCTTCTCGAGCATGGTGCATCTACAACAGCCCAAGATTATGCCGGGTTCACTCCACTCCATCTGGCGTTGCGACTTCGAGTTGGGGAAGATAGTGTCGAACATGGTCAGATTGGGTTTGCACCGTCGTATGGAGCTCTACAAATCGACTATCTATCTTATCGATTGGCCCAAGGGTCAAGTGTTCAAGCTCCAAGCTTAGTCTCCCGCGACCATCTTGAGCACAGAATACATGCGACATCGCAAAGCATCAGTTTGTCCCACGTGGTGTTGCCGCATAGATATATAGGACCCTCACTCTCCCACTCCCACTCCAAGCACGAGGCGGACCGGATGACCGGGGAGGGAAGCAAGTTGAATCGTTTGTCATCGCACAGGGGACATGCAGAAGTCGTGCAGCTTCTACTTAAGCATGGTGCAGATCCGACAGCTCGAACCGAGCACGGGCAGTGCCCATTGCTTATGGCGTCTCTAAGCGAATCTATCGAGGTAGTGCAGTTCCTTGTTGAGCACGGTGCAGATCCGGCAAGCAAGGACAAGGACGGGTGGACCCCTTTGCATTCAGTATCGCAAAACGGACACATCGAAATTGTGCAGTTCCTTGTTGAGCATGGCGCAGATCCGACGGCCCAGAACAATAATGGGTTGACCCCTCTGCATTCAGCGTCGCAAAACGGACACGTCGAAGTTGTGCGGTTCCTTGTTGAGCATGGCGCAGATCCGACAGCCCTGGACAATGACGGGTGGTCCCCTTTACATCCAGCATCGCAACACGGTCCCATAGAAGTTGTGCAGCTCCTTGTTGAGCATGGTGCAGATCCGGCAGTCCAAGACTCAGATGGATGGGCCCCTTTACATTTCTCGTCGCAGAACGGACATGCCGACATTGTGCAATTCCTTGTTGAAAATGGCGCAGATCTAACTGCCCCGAACAAGGACGGGAGGACCCCTTTGCACCCAGCGTCAGAAAACGGACATGTCGAAATTGTGCGGATCCTTGTTGAACATGGCGCAGATCCAACAGCCATGGACAAGGACGGGTGGTCCCCTTTGCATACGGCGTCACAAGACGGGCACGTCGAAGTTGTGCGGGTCCTTGTTGAGCATGGTGCAGATCTGACAGTCCAAGACTCAGATGGATGGGCCCCTTTACATTTCTCGTCGCAAAACGGACATGCCGACATTGTGCAATTCCTTGTTGAGCATGGCGCAGATCTAACTGCCCCGAACAAGGATGGGAGGACCCCTTTGCATCCAGCGTCAGAAAACGGACATGTCAAAATTGTGCAGATCCTTGTTGAACATGGCGCAGATCCAACAGCCCTGGACAAGGATGAGTGGTCTCCTTTGCATACGGCGTTGCAAGACGGACATGTCGAAGTTGTGCGAGTCCTTGTTGAGCATGGCGCAGATCTGACAGCCCAGAAAAGCAATGGGTGGACCCCTTTGCATTTGGCGTCGCAAACCGGCCATGTCGAAATTGTGCAGTTCCTTGTTGAGCATGGCGCAGATCCAATAGCCCAAGACTCGGATGGGTGGACCCCTTTGCACTTTGCGTCGCGATATGGATATGTCGAAATTGTGCGGTACCTTGTTGAGCACAGTGTAGATCTAACAGCCCTGGATAAGGGTGGGTGGTCCCCTTTACATCCAGCGTCACAACATGGACACGTCAAAGTTGTGCAGATCCTTGTTGGGCATGGCGCAGATCCGACAGCCCTGGACAAGGAGGATATGACTCCTTTGCATTTTGCGTCGCTCGACGGACACCTCGAAGTTGTACAGTTCCTTGTTGAGCATGGTGCAGATCCGATGGCGCAGGGCAAGGATAGTTGGACCCCTTTGCATCTTGCATCGCAAAACGGACACATCGAAGTGGTGCGGTTCCTTGTTGAGCATGGCGCAGATCCGACAGCCCTAGACAAGGAGGAGGTGACTCCTTTGTATTTTGCGTCGCTCGATGGACACCTCGAAGTTGTGCAGTTCCTTGTTGAGCATGGCGCAGATCCGATGGCGCAGGGCAAGGATAGTTGGACCCCTT
>Ga0307510_10006270_pt1 | contig 14194 bp, 6 predicted proteins | sample 12_EM_MG_FD_207224 | JGI IMG/M metagenome (GOLD analysis project Ga0307510, IMG submission 207224) | Populus trichocarpa ectomycorrhiza microbial communities from riparian zone in the Pacific Northwest, United States - 12_EM | ecosystem: Host-associated > Plants > Roots > Unclassified | place...
ATATTGGATCCATTGTTTTTGACCTCACCTAGAGGCTAGAGCACTATGCATTCACATTTCTTCACCATTCCCACCTTATTTTTAGCCTTAAGGAGCACAAGCAGGTTAGAATTTAGCAGTTGTATAACGTTTAAAAAATTAAATCAAAGCATTCTGATGAATCAAAAACAATTTGCATGGTGGGAATGCAAAAGCTTTTTGGATGTTCATCTCCATCACAGATAGGTCTATGTTTATCCAGAGGTTAAGAAGAAACCCGAAATTAAGGATGCGTTCACCGGCCATAAAGGCACATAGATTGAGGTTGACTTCATGATGTATATCAGGTGTTGAATTTTAGGCTTCGGATAAGCATAATCCAAAATTACTAGGTTTTTTTTTTTTTATTATTATTATAATAGATTCTCAACAATAACGTATTATAAAGCATGCTTGAGAATTAAAAATAGCTGTATAGAATATCGTTGAAGTAAAAAACATTGGACTTGCCAAGTTGGTTGACATTCACCATTGTGAAAGTGGATTCTAAAAAAAATATTATTATTTTATGTCTGTCTGTATCATAAAAGTGAATTGTAAATTAGTTTTCAAATATTTAGTTGTGCTGGAAAATGAGTTGAAAGAAAAGCTTATTAGTGGTGTAAGCTTTTATACTTTGACCTGTTAATTAGCCTAATATTTAATTGAGTTTATGTCATATTCATCAACTTTTAAAATATGTACATAAATTATAAATTATATTTTATATCATTTAAGCTCTTTTTTCTTTTTTGAAAACATAGGGTATTCTGGATCTGCTTTCACATATCAGACTACTCTAACGTGTTTGAGAGTGTCGTTGTGGTTACTTTTCAAAGTGTTTTTTACCCATAAATATATCAAAATAATATATTTTTTTATTTTTTAAAAATTTATTTTTAATATCAGTGCATTAAAATGATCTAAAAAAACCAAAAAAAATATTAATTTGAAGTAAAAAAAATTAAAAAATTTTAAATTTTTTCAAAAACACTTTTAAAACATAAAAACAAACATCACTCAATCACACATGGTGCTTTACATTGTGGCATGTGGCTCCAAAAACATTTTGTTGGCAGATCAAATATAAACACTATTGCAAAAATATGAACACTAGTATAAAATAATTGGTTAAGAAACCTAATATTAAATTTATGTTTTCATATTTAATCATAACTTGAATATTTTTTTATTGATTTTTTAATCATAATTAAATTGTTTATTTGCTTAATATATAAATATTTAAATGTAAACAAACAAGAACTCATATTGGTCTCGTAAAAAAATAAAAACGAGTAGGCGCAACGGCATGGAGAATTAAAATTATATAAAGTATGTTCAATTTACGAAAGTATGGGACATGATCAAATTAGAACTAGGGTTTTCCAATTGAGTTAGGACTTGAATTTGCAAGATTTGGCCAAATTGTCCTTCTCATTAACGAATCGAATGATGAATTCCATCCCTCTTTTCAATTTCTCTTCAAAACGAGTGTATTATAAGAGTTTAAAACAGAGTAAAACACACAATTGAATGATTTGGGGTGGCATGTTGTGTTCTAATCACCACTTAATAAATAATTACATGCATGAGAATTTATGTGCACCTAATTAAGACGCAGGTGTGACGGCATGGAGTTGTCTACGATGGCACTGTATCACTGAGAACACTGTAGTATATGGGATCAGGCACGCAAAGTATTTGAGTGAATTTTACCTTGTTTTCACACGTGTTCACACTTCCATGCTAAAATGGACCCACTTAATCTGATAAAGTTAAAGACCAGACCTAGTAGATGATGACTAGATGACCACCTCGGAGCCCACTGTGGCCCGGGGGTGCGTTCTTCCTTGCTTGACTTTGCATAGTCAAACCATGAGCATGGGGGGGCATACGTACAGACCATCCTGTCAAGCCAATTGTGTCATGTATGGTCCATTTGAAGCTAGCCAACCAATTTTGAACGTCCAAAAAGTTATCCTCCTTTTAGGTTTTGCGTGGTAATCGGCGGGCCGCATAGTTGATCTTACTAATCGTGTTTATACAAGCGCAAGTGGCACTGACCTCTCACATATATGCTTCATTGGGTCTTTATTGGTTTTGGAAATATTAGCTTTTTCTTTGTCGAGCTCTGTGCGTATGTGGGTTTGAGACTTGTAGTTGGGTGATCATGTTGAACCCGGGCTCGAATCGATAATGACTTCAATGGGTGCCGGTCATTCCAAGCAAGTTCGACAATAATTGAAAAGAAATAAATTTCTTAATACATTTTATAGCTAATTAATTCCTTACCGTTTCAACTTATAAAGAATAGTAAAAAAATCCCAAAGCATGCAGGACTTTTTATTGAGTGAAGGTGCAAAACCCCACAACAAACACTAATTAACACACGTTACAGAAACAGGGCTAAGCCTCCCTCACGAAGAAATTATTAATTCCCTTTGGAGGATCGTCAAAAAAAAAAAAAAAAAAGTCTAAAGGTGATTGGATACTAGAATTAGTAACATTTGTTTTTTTTATTCATTTAGAGATTTAGAGAATTTACTTATTTCTGTGTAAAACAAATAATAATTTTATACTTCTAAATCAATTTTTTATCTATTTTTATTTACAAACAATATTTATTTCAACACTAACATCTTCTAGCCGTTAAGTTTAGGAATGAATGATTAATTGAAACCGTTTGATTTGTATAAGAATCCAAATGAATTTTTAAATTTTGTATCAAATATCCAAATCAAACTAATGAGTGTTTAAAATCTTTTAACTAAAACTATCCAAAACAATTAGAAATTTTTTTTGATTAAATTAACTTTTATAGATATTTTAAATAATTCAGTTAATTTACTCACTACTGAGTAAGGATAGAGGTTAATAGTTGCATGCGAGCTTTTTTAAGTTTCGATCCTATTTGTTTTTGCGTTTTAAAAGTATTTTTGAAAAAAATTGAATTTATTTTTTATTTTTTTTATTTTAAATTAATATTTTTTTAGTGTTTTTAGATTATTGTGATGCACTGATATCAAAAATTATTTTTAAAAATTAAAAAAATATATTATTTTAATATATTTTCAAATAAAAAATAATTATAGAAATAAATTCTTCAAATGCACCGAACATGGCAAATTTTATTTGGTTGATGTAAATTTTGGAGTGGGACCCATATGACTTTACATTTGAAAACTCAAATATTCGAATAACTTTTTACATTATGTACGTACAAAATATTTAATACATTTTTTTTATTATATAAATTACATGTGTGACTTAAAATATTTGTATTTCTTTTAATTATTTCAATACAAACATAATCTCAACCTCTCATTCAACTAAATATCTCTAATTTTTTACCACTATTTTAAAAACAAAACTTCATCGTTTTAAGAGCTCACGTCACCAATGCTACGGCTAGTTTTTAAGCCAGATACATAGAAATCATGAATAAAAAGTACGAGTAATTGACATAATCAATGGAGTTAGAATTAATTGAACAATTATAGCCGAAGAGTACTCTCTTTAACTTGTAAGAATCAAATTCACCAAAAAGGAAAAAGGGTTTTCAATAAGAGGAGAGCTAAATTCGTGGATGGTTCCTTGTTACTTCGAGATGAGATCAAAAATTAAAAGTGAAAAATCATGATTTTATTCACTCCTTTTTCTTTTTCTTTTCCTTTAATTTGTTTTATTCTCCGTCTTTGAGTTAGTTCGTTTTCTTTTTTTCAGCTTTTTGACAACAGGAAGGTTCCAAAGTGAACAATATAGTGCTTCTCCTACCTTTTGTTAAAGCAACGAAAATGCCACATGATTCCAAGGTAAAAAATTGAGGGAAAGGAGTAACTAGAAACGGTCGCATCCATGGTCTCACTCTCATCATAGGCAATTATATTACTTTTAAATTTTTTTGGAAAAATTAAAGCAATACACCATGATTAGTCACCAAGGGGGACAAGGATAAAAAGTATGAGAGCTACTACATATATTGAGTAGGGCAAGTTTCCTCAATTTCCTCTAGTGAATTGTTCTTGGTAATAGTAGATAGATAATTCTCGTCAAACATTCCATCAAATCACATGGAAATTACTAGTTCCTTACTGAAACAAAACCCAAATCCCTAAATTAGTAGAGTACTAGGCCTTTTGTATCTTATAATTTTAAGCAGCACAAAGCCTACTAAATTTGAAGAAGTAGAGAGGCAGCCATCGTTAAGCTAGCTATATATTTTTGTGTCATTATGTGCCCGGCCACGCAAACACTTCCTTGGCCATGGAAATTGAACTACCATTTAATGAAACTCGCTGTTCCCATGTGAATTTACAGCACATTTTTAGAGATCACATGTTTCAATTGAGTGGAATTCGAGGTTTTTGAAGAAGTTGCCAGGTGAGAATGTTCTTTCTTTGGAATTCATCTCCACATGAATAAAAATAACTATATATATATATATATATATATATCCAAAGAGAAATAGTAGGCAAGCCTCGAAAAATTACGAAGAATTAAGGTAAAAGAGATCATAGAGATAATGGAGCTACTCAAGACAATTAATCAATAATTTAATAGAAAGATTATGTTGTCTATTTGGGTCGCATAAAGAGGTGAGGTTAAAAAGAAATTAGTGTAATTTTTATCGTTAAATTTTTTTTTAAAAAAAGAAATTACAGGACTAAAAAGTGTGAGTTCTATAATCGGGAAAACATGGCATAAAAGCCATGAGGTAGTACAAAAACAATAGGGCATAAACTCTTTAGATTTCTTTCTCAAGATTTTACGATAAGATTTATAAATTAGAATTAATTATATGATAATTAATGAAGATCAAGGATACGGACAAGCATCAAAATCATTTCTTGAAAGTGGGTCGTTTTATAGTATCTGAACTCTTGTCTCCCTCGTATGGTCACAGTAGAACAGTACAAAAATTGGACTCTAACATGGATTCTTAAAATATTCCATATGAAAACAAAAAAACATCCTCAGCCCGAGTTTAATAAATTAATTATGATATGTAAAGATACCAACGAGCTATAAATATTTTTTTAAAAAAAAACTGATAATTATATATCAATTTACAAACCCATTTTCCTGTCATTGCACTCCTCACTGGCAATGACAACTCTAACGTTAAAACCTTCACATGGTTAGTTAACATTATAATGGAGTTAGTTGGAGCTATCCTAGCTGGTACAAGATTCGAAATTAAGAATTAGGGATAATTTTTTTATTTCCATGTAGAATCAGAAGGGTGCAGAACTGCAGATCATCATTCCTATAATAAGATTTGACATCGATGGGAAATAGGATCATTTCATGCCTAATGGGCTACAGAGAGAAGCTTGGCAGTGAAATTGGAAATCAATTAGTTTATGAAGAAGAGAAGATGGTGTTGTCAGGAGAAAAAAAGAAAAAGAAAAGAAAGAAGCAAGATTTTCAGTTCAGGAGCTGCTTTCCGTCATCACTGTGCTCCCTTACTTCAGGGAATCTGACGGCATAATTCTTTTGGAAACCAAGTGACATCATTTCACATTAAACCACAGTTGCTAAAACAGTGTCTCCGGTAGTTTTCATTTTATACATGTTTATTTTTAGTTTCAACAAAGTTTTTGAAAAAATTTATTTATTTATTTTCATCAAATTATTTTTTTGTATTTTTAAATTATTTTTATATGATAATATTAAAAATAAATTTTAAAAAATAAAAAAATATTATTTCAATGCATTTCCAAGCAAAAACAATTTAAAAAAGCAATCGCAATATACCTAACATATTCTTAGAAAATTGACTACACATAATCTAATTTAGATTGAGTTTTAACTTGAACTAAAAAAAATATTGACCTAGTAATTTAGTTCATCTAATTAAATTTTTAATGACTCGATTGACTCGATCAAATCCTATATAAACCTAACCGGATCAACTCCAAGGAATTTAAAAAGAAAAAAGATATACATGGGTATAAACTTTGCTGAATTGCTTAAAAATAACGTTTTCTCCACTTTCTATTTGACAATGTTAAGAAAGTCTCGCCGACGTGTACCCACAGCATTATCCAAATATTGATAAGGTTAATTAGGTGAACTTGCAAAATTTGTTGACACAGCTTAATGACCATTTTTTCTGATGCGCAAGTTAATTTTTCTGACCAGCCTTCACCCATTTCTTCTCTTACATACTGTTCTTGACGATTTTTGTGAATAATGTCATAAAAATAGTAACAATTTCTTTTTTCAAGAGACTATCATGAATCTGGACATGTAGGGATGCATCCCTTCTTGGCACCAAGATTATTAAAAGTAAAAATTTCATAGATTTTCTAGTTTTGGTGGGGATAATTTTCTTTAGACAGAATTGGTAAATTCAATTAAAATATGCTATAATTAACTTGAAAAATACTATATGATTATATATAAAACAAAAACAAATATTAAGAAACCCTGAAGGGGTGTAATTCAATTAGTCAGACTCTAGATTTGTTCTTTAGAGATCACTAGTTCGAGTCTCACAAATTTTAGGGTCACTAAAGGTTTATATGGTCGTTAACTTCAAGACCTGTTGAATTAGTTGAGATATACGTAAAATGGTCTAAATATCATATTAATAAATAAAAAAAACAAAAGGCATGAAAAATATCTATTTTGATTTTATTTTTTGAACCATGTAACATGGACATGTAGCCTACATGTATTATAGACAAACAAGTGGAATCGGCAATAGATCTTGTGTATCCGTTTCTTTGTATTTAATGAGAAGTTATAATAATTACAATTTTGAAATTTTTTATATATGGCCCCACAAAATGTCCCCACCCCACCTCACCCCAGTTAAATGGATATTAAAATTCTTGTGAAATCTATTTTGTAGGATCATCAACGATAGATAGTTTTTTTTTAAAAAAAAAAAATGATACAACGGTGTATTTTTAAAGTAGTAACTCGTTAATTAAAATTAATTTTCTTAAAACTATTTTAAGAACATATCTATACATTAGTTTGATGTATTTAAGATAAATTATTAAACGATTATGTTTTTTTAATTGCATATCAACGAGCATACCTGCAACGTAAGATATAGCTAACAAGACTTGAAAACAAAGTGGAAAAAAATATATATTTTAGCTGATGTTTTTAGACCTTACTCTATTTCCCACTTATAATCTTATCTTCAAGATGTAAACCAGAAAAAAATATTAATAAACTTGATTCATAAATAAGAAATTAGTTTTTGACAGCTCAACAATTCTTCTTAATCAAAGACAATTTGACAATCTCCCTCTATAAATAAGCTGGCCAAGCTTGTACAAAGCCTCTATCTTCTTTCTTATAAACACTAGCTACCATTTCTTGGTTTCTTGTTGCTGTCACTCTGATAATTTAGTTCTTGATCTTTTTATATCATTAGTTTCTTTGTGAATTGAAGCAAAGAACGAGCAAAAATGCCTGCAGTAGGGATAGCTGTCGGTGACAACAAAAAGGAGTATCCGGGCAACCTTACTCCTTTTGTCACTGTAACATGTATTGTTGCTGCCATGGGTGGTTTGATCTTTGGTTACGATATTGGGATTTCTGGTAATTCTTCTTAGATCAAGTTTAATGCTTTAAATATTGATTTGTCACATCATGATTGTTATTTTTTCTCGAAGAAACCAAATATACAGTAGAAGCTAGCATTCAAGAATGCTTTTCTTTTCTTGATTCATTCTTGAATGCATTCTCTACCAATATTACTTTAAAGAATGTTTCTTTTGTTGTAAATATACAAATATTGATTTTGTTAAGTGGATTTGTGATTTTGCAGGTGGAGTTACGTCCATGCCATCATTCTTGAAGAAGTTTTTTCCATCTGTTTACCGTAAACAGCAAGAAGACAAAACATCAAACCAGTACTGCCAATATGACAGTCAAACACTAACCATGTTCACTTCTTCTCTGTACTTGGCTGCTTTATTGGCATCACTTGTGGCATCCATAGTTACTCGTAAATTTGGAAGGAAACTCTCCATGTTGTTTGGAGGTGTTCTCTTTTGTGCTGGTGCCATCATCAATGGTGTTGCTAAAGCTGTATGGATGTTGATTCTTGGTAGAATCTTGCTTGGTTTTGGTATAGGTTTTGCCAATCAGGTACTAAATATTTCTTTTTCTGTTTTGATGATTCTTGTTTTCATTTTTAGTTGCTTTTGAGTATGAGGTTATTTTATTTGGATCTGGAGATGGGTATATTTTGGGGTTATTTATTCTTCTTTTTCTATTTTAAGTATATGAAGAAGAAAAACAATAAAATGTGCTTCAATTTTTATTCTTTCTGTGCATAATTTCATAGTTTTCAATGGAATCGTTCTGGGTTTTGAGTTTCAAAGCATCTCATCTTTGTTTTCTTGGATATAAAAAATTGATTGATTTATTTTTTTACCTTAGTAGATCTATTCTTTTGCTTTGATGGTTTTAAGTTTTAGGTCAGATAAGGGGGGCACTCTTTTTGTTATTTTCTTGGAGAGAGAACAAGTGGGTTTCTTGGAAAATGACAAAATCACGTTCTTATACCCAGCTGTTTCTGATCCGGACATGAGCTCCTAGTCCTTTAAAGTTGAATAGGATTTAATGTCGTGTTTGGTTCCTGAGAAAAAGAAAAGGAAAAAAAAGGTGATCCAAATTTTCCGCTACTATAGTCTATAGCAAGACAAGTCAAAGAATTCGACTGAATGATTAGGAATAAGATAAAGGGAGTTACTTTGTTATTTTATCATTTTTTGGAAGTCATAGTTGCCTTGTTTTTCTTTAGCATGACATCTCTGGCGCCTGTTTTTTCCACAAAAAGTTCACTTGCTGATGGTAGCTTTGAATAGAAAAATTGTAAGTTGATAGCTGCTTAATTGTTAATTAAACTTAATTAAGTATGGAAAACTGCATTTTCTGCTCTCTTTTTTGTTTATTTGTTTGATTGATTTGTGTGTTTAAAGTAGTATTTGTTCTTAATCCAAGAAATATGAACAACAAGACAAGAATGTATGGTCCCAAGAAAGACAAAAGTTCTGTTCAATATCTCCGATTTGATTATTTACTAATTGGTTTAATTAGAGAAGGTGATTAGAGATTTAATTATTTTCATTTTTGTTTGTGATTACAGTCTGTGCCACTCTACCTCTCTGAGATGGCTCCATACAAGTTCAGAGGTGCACTCAACATTGGTTTTCAATTATCAATCACAATTGGTATCCTTGTTGCCAATGTGTTAAACTATTTCTTTGCTAAAATCCATGGTGGTTGGGGATGGAGATTGAGTTTGGGTGGTGCTATGGTTCCTGCCCTTATAATCACAGTTGGATCACTAGTCCTTCCTGATACTCCAAACTCTATGATCGAACGTGGCCAGCATGATGAGGCTAGAGAAAAATTGAGAAGAGTTCGTGGTGTTGATGATGTTGATGAGGAGTTTAACGACCTTGTTGCTGCTAGTGAAGCTTCAATGAAAGTAGAACATCCATGGAGAAATTTGTTGCAAAGAAAGTACAGGCCTCACATAACCATGGCAGTAATGATTCCAATCTTTCAGCAACTTACTGGCATTAATGTCATTATGTTTTACGCTCCTGTTTTGTTCAACACAATTGGTTTTGGTAGCAATGCTTCGCTCATGTCTGCTGTGATCACTGGTGTTGTTAATGTCGTTGCTACCATGGTTTCAATCTATGGCGTCGACAAGTGGGGGAGAAGGTTTCTTTTCCTTGAGGGTGGTTTTCAGATGTTGATATGCCAGGTAATTTTCTTGGCTGCAGAAGAAATTAGCTCTCTTTGTATTGTTTCTCTTATTATACCTACGACGAATCTCTGATACATTTTTTTGGGTCAACTTTTGCGTATGTGCAGGCAATCGTAGCAGCTTGTATTGGTGCCAAGTTTGGAGTTAACGGGAACCCTGGTGAATTGCCCAAGTGGTATGCTATTGTTGTGGTGCTTTTCATTTGCATTTACGTTGCGGGATTTGCTTGGTCTTGGGGCCCTCTTGGTTGGTTGGTGCCAAGTGAGATTTTCCCACTGGAAATCCGATCAGCTGCACAAAGTATCAATGTGTCTGTCAACATGCTTTTCACTTTCATAGTTGCCCAGATTTTTCTCACGATGCTTTGCCACTTGAAGTTTGGGCTATTCCTCTTCTTTGCCTTCTTTGTGGTGCTGATGTCCATCTTTGTCTACTACTTCTTGCCTGAGACAAAGGGCATTCCAATCGAAGAGATGGGACAAGTATGGAAGACTCACTGGTTCTGGTCAAGGTACGTTACCGATGAAGATTATCCCAAAGCAGGAGGCTATGAGATGACCAAAGGAGGGCAAGGTCCGAAGAATGTGTAGCTGGGCTTGCTTGGGTTGGATTTGGTAGTCGGCTCTTTTGATTTTTGGTAGCAGTACATACCCTACTGGTTTCAATGTCAAGAATTATATGAAATTGTTCTCAAATTTATCTCGAATTGAAAAGGTCTTGAGCTTTATGTCAGCAAAAATCCCAATGTATAGATAAGAATCTATTGTGTGGAAACCTTATTTAAACCGATTTCAATGCAAAAATAATTTCTTCCATCGCAATTTGTTGCTTGTTTGCATCAATTATTCAACTATGTCATGCGGGCATCTTCAACCCTATAATTTAAATAATAAACCTCCTTTCCGCGATCCCCTTCAATTTGTTTCTTCTCTTTTGCTTCATCCGTGATTGAGGAAGGTAGAATTACTAAAAAAATCATAAATTCTATTCTATTATGATGTGTTGTTCTCTACTCTAATAGATGACACACTTCTCGTTGTCCTCGTCAATCCTCATGAATTTTGCGTAGTCATGCTACCTTCATAGTTACTCTAAGCTAGACAGCAAATGTTCAATGCGTGGAGATGACTGATGCCTAAGAGTGTCCATGGCATGAAGGGCCAAAGTTTCTCATAATCCCTGCAAATTCTTCACAATTAAACCTTGTATCGTCAAAGTCTATGTACTACTTGAGCAGATTTGAGAGGATTATATTTCCAAGTTGGAAATTTCATCAAGATTAACCACATTGGCCGGCGGGAAGGGGTGATTGATGTAGAGTCTAATTGAGTTTATGTCCTTATGCTTGTCCTCTTGCCTAGTTGCTTGTCAATGCCATGAATTTGAAAACAGATTTTCACCCATTTTTTGAGTTAAACAATGGATACATACACATGATGGATGTTGACTTCTAAGTATTTTAAGCAACCACTAGAGAAGGGTCCAAATGCAGCTGAAATTAATTTTACTCCAAAATCTCTTTAGTTTATTAAATACAATATTTGAAAGCTATATGTCAATTGATTTCCTCTGAGCACAAAAAAATCTTCCACTCTTGTTTTTTTTTTTTTTTCCCGTTCACTAAAGTAAAAATTGAAGGGTAAAATAGTAAATTTTAAATAACGTTTAAATACTGTCTAGAAACATAAATAATAAAAGTAGAAAAAACATGTTTTTATGTTCATGTTTTAAAATGATACATAAAAGTTAACTAATACTGTTTAGAAATGTAAATATTTCAGAAACGGTTTTATTTCATGTCTATACTTCCATCCCTCCAATCAAATATATTTTTATTTTTTTGTATTTTTTTTTTTAAAAAAACTCTAACCAAACACAACCTACACAACTATTAACTATTGAGGGATTCTGGATTGAATCCCGAAATAATTTATTTCTAACTCAATTAAGTCTTTAAAAGTTAATAAAATCCTTAAGTGATTCGCCCATCCATATTTGTTAATGCATTTTCATCCAAATTGTTGATTTATGCATAAAAAATGATACCATTTTATAGGCCCTCGACACTAGATTAAAAACTAGGGAAATCTTGCAATTGAGATTTCATCAAGAACTGAATTGAGATTCGAGTTATAGTTTCTAAACTAATTTGAGTCTGCCCACTATCGAACCTCTCACCCACTAATTCAAAATAAATGTGGATTTATCAATGATTACTACAATAAATATATATAAGGTGGGTGGCATATCACAACAAATGAATGGATGAAATATTGCCAAAACCCACCGCTTTATTGCAAGTGGAGAATCAAGTTTCACATGCTTTATGAGTAGCATTTCCCCTTTTCTCTTCACTAACCACTAGCCTGTAACATCTTTCGGTGACAAACGTAATGGTGAATTGAATGCATGATGCCCCAAATGGATAACACAAGCAAGAACTTTCAAGGAAAAGGGAGAGGTTACAATGAATTTAGTCACGGTCTTGCAATGAAACGAAAGGAGAATCGCATGACTAGCTACTCTTTAATTGTACTCAGGCACTTTTGCCTCTATCCCTCGACGGATATGTTAGTTTTTGGATAGGATCATAGATAATGGATAAGGAATTTATTTCTTGGTTACTTGTTCTTCTCTCTCTCTCTCTCTCTCTCTCTCTCTCTCTCTCTCTCTCTCTCTCTCTCTCTCTCTCAATTTCAGAGAGATAAAGAAATTGGGAATCATATGCTAAATCTCCTTTTTCTCAATGTTGGTTCTTTTTTTTTTTTTTTTTAACCCGGGGTGTTCAGGCCAGCTTACGCGCACCACAACTAATCTTCGAATCCACTGAACACCCTGCAAGCCCAATAGACAGATAAAACACCGTGGGAGTGACAGGCGTGCACGCTGAGGCTCGAACCTAGATGACAGAGATAAAGAAACCTTGCCTCTGCTGCTGGACCACAAGCCTCGGTGCTATTAATGTTGGTTCTTTTTAATTACATGTGGTGGATAAGTTTATCAATTACATATATGATTACACTTAATTAAGAAATATATAAAAGTACAATTAAACGATTATAGAAATGAAATTTTAATCTCTAATTATTCAAAATCCTTACTTCATTTATTAATTATATTTCATTCAAAATATACTATATTGATTTGTTTATTAATCAATATTTACAAATACATTTGCTTTTTATATTGTATTAGGATAAATTTTCTCATCAATGGTTAATCTTAATGTGGATAACTATTCAGTATTATCCCAAGATTTAGTTTTGATATACAGATACTTTGAATTAAAAAGAGAAACACAAGAACAAAAAACTCATGCCTAGGATCAAGTTGCCAAGGATGTCCCCCACGAACACCTATGTTTGGCATTGGATGCGATCCGTATGTTCTTGTTTTATTGATTTTATTACAAGGGGAATAAAGCTTTGGTGTCTTATCGATCTACTGTGCTTAGCTTACATTCCTATTCAATACTCAAAATAATGACGAGAAATTGCATAAAATTCGATAGCCATTAGCCATTATAGGACTTTTATAGCAAGTTTTGGAACTTCCCATTACGTATTTAAATTGTTATATCCATTTCACTCATCATCTGAAAAGAACTGAGCTCAAGATTTACAAGTAATCTTCAAATTCGTTGGGATGTCTTCTTGAGACATTCACGAGGGTAACCCACCTCTTCCATGCCATTTCCATGAGCAGCTGCTGCCAAGGACAAGCATTTTGGTCGTATAGTTACAGCACTGATGGTGTCGTAGAGATCAACTGGGATTTGATCTGTTGAGACAAATATTATAATGTAAGATTGACCATTTATATTGGAGCAATGTACGCAGATAATCATTTAGTTAATATTTCTAGATAAAAATAAATAAATATAAAGGGAGAAAAACGTATTTAGTTGGAAAAACAAGGGCAGACATGAAATAAATTTGTTTTAAGAACAAATTTAAAGTAAATTTTTATTTTTAAAAAATAATAAACATAATAAGATATTTGGCTTCTGTTTTCAACTCGTACGGATCTCTAATTTAAACCTTTTCTTGGAATAAAATAAAACTATCCGAGCTAATTCAGTATCCAAAGACTTTGTGTCTGGCCCAATTGCGTATGTAATGTACAGAATAGGACCTCTTTCTCGAAAACTTATATGTAGGTAGTGAGACAGGCCCATCAGAAAGTAATAGGGCCCATGAGTCCAGGTAAGGTACTTTGAGCATGCAAACAACATCAGTGTCGGATGAGATTAGTTATCTCCTTAAAAAATAACTATAGATTAGAACACATTTTTATTAGAAAAAAAAAACACAAGAAAAAGAAGCTGAACTGGGAGGCTATGAGAGTAGGATTTCTCCTTAAATCATGGGCCAACCTTCCAGCCTAAAGTCGACAGATTCCAGTAGCGCAAGTAAATTGAAGCAA
>Ga0307510_10006271_pt1 | contig 14191 bp, 18 predicted proteins | sample 12_EM_MG_FD_207224 | JGI IMG/M metagenome (GOLD analysis project Ga0307510, IMG submission 207224) | Populus trichocarpa ectomycorrhiza microbial communities from riparian zone in the Pacific Northwest, United States - 12_EM | ecosystem: Host-associated > Plants > Roots > Unclassified | place...
CACTTCCTGGAGAGGGCAGAGGTTGGGATTGGTCAGAACATGGAAAGCAAACAAGCTAGCAAGGGACACTCACTTGCTGGAGAGGGCAGAGGTTGGGATTGGTCAGAACATGGAAAGCAAACAAGCTAGCAAGGGACACTCACTTGCTAGAGAGGGTAGAGGTTGGGATTGGTCAGAACATAGAAAGCAAATAAGCTAGCAAGAGACACTCACTAACTGGAAAGGGCACAAGTTGGGACTTGTCAGGATACAGAAAAAAGGTGAGTTAGCAAGGGGCACTCACTTGCTAGAGTAGGCACAGATCCAAACTTATCAGGAAATGGAATGAAAGTGAGCCAGTGAGGAGCACTTACAAACTGGAGAGGGCAGAGGTTAAGGTGGGTTAGGACATGGAAAGAAGGCAAGATAGTGAGAGGCACTCACTTCCTGGAGATGGTAGGGTTTGGACTGGTCAGGACATGGAAAGAAAAGAAGCTAGCAAGGGGCACATACTTCCTGAAGAGGGTAGACATCAAGACTGTTTAGGATACCAAAAGAAAGCCAGTGAGCAAGGGGTACTCACTTGCTAGAGAGGCAGACATTAAGACTGGTCAGGACATGGAAATAAAATGAGCCAACAAGACACACTCACCTCCTGGGAAGGATATGTCAGGACAGGTCAGGACATGGAAAGAAACTGAGCAAGCCAGGGGAACTTACATTCTGGAGAGGGCAGAGGTGAGGATTGGTCAGAACACAGAAAGAAAGTGAGTCAGCAAGGGGCACTCACAACCTGGAGAGTGCAGAGGTTGGGACTTGTCTGGACACCACAAGAAAGCAAGCCAGTAAGAGGCACTCACAGTCTGGGAATTGCAGAATGAGAAAGTTAGGTTGCAGGACACAAATAAGCAGGCAGAGACTAACAAACCACTAAGTGTAAATCCTCTTTCAGCAAGAGTCAATTCTATATACAGCATTATAACTTACCCACATCCATGGAAATGCTGCTAAGCATTTCTTAATTACTGCTTCTGTACTCCCTAGTCCTTCAAATGTACCTTTTGTCCTGCATTGGGTGTATACCCTATCATTCATGTATCATTATCTAGAAGAACTCACCAGCTAATAGCAGAAGTTATGCTCAATTCCAAGTTGTCCTTCTGCACAGCCATGAGCATAAGGGCAACCACACCACCAGAGAGTGAATTGGCAGTTAGTTTAATAAGATCAGTACACCGTTGGCCATCCTTGTGCATCTCTGCAGGTCAGAAATTAGCAAAATATAGGTGTCGGAAACAAAGTCCTCACTCTCTAAATGCATAAATGGTGGATGTCCACTAAGGCTGGCTAAATAATGTTGCTCGAAAACTCTCTTCACCTCGACATCGATGTCTGACTCTGAATGATCAGGCTCATCCTTCAACTTGATCTTGATGTTACGCTTGAACTGGTCATATTTGGTGAACAATGCTATTACAGGGACTTGGGAAATCCCCCGCGTCAATCCCAGTTCATATAGTTAGATTTTCACATACCATTCTTATCTGGGCAAATGTCGTCGAAATGCTTCAAGTCTAGTGATGGCCGGTCATTATCCATTGGGACGCAAAACCTGAAAATAATCTTGCGAAATCGCAACTGTAGATGCCGAAAGGAAACAAACCATATTGCGTGCAACCTATCTTTTAATCTCTTCTCGTGCGACTTTCGCTGGATGAATTCTTGCACAATCTTCAGCTCAGACTCACTACCAGACTCGAATCCGCGGGAGTCGTGGAAAATATAGCCATCATGTCTTTCAAAAATGATTTCGTCATCGATATGATGGAGGCCACGCTGCAACCACGATTGTCAGTCGTGATCACTCGTCTCCAACAAGAAGTTGCCTGTCCAACCTTAGTTGATGGGTCAAGTTGAACCTAAGTAAGGGATGAGATTGTGGATGCCACCAGGAGCGAGAACATACCTGAGAGCGCTGTCCCGACTGATCAACCCGGTAGATCTTGGGACTCTCGGTGGTGTCGCAGACTCGCTTCAAAATGGATGTTTTTCCTGCATTTGCTCTTCCGATAATCAAAACTCGGAATTTGACATTGGGGACCTGGAACTGGTTCTGCTGGGGAGCCATAGTACGAGAGTTTGTAAGAGGGGAGACCGGCGAAAGTGCTGAACAGACGTGCGTGAGAGTACGATTCATCTAGCCGGGATTTCTTAATTAGGAACGAAGTCAGCTGACTGGGTCCTCTTTGACTTTGATTTGGTGCTGCGGTGCTGAGCAACCCCCGCTATCAATTCACCATCATGTTCCCCAGCAACTTTCCGCTGGGTGCACTCATCGCCTTCTTCGTCGGCGTTGATGCCACCCTCCTTTTTCCGTTGCCTTCCTCTGCCCTCCAATACCATCAATGGACCGAAAAGCGACCTCGGCGCGACGGCGTCCCACTGTAGTCTCCCATGCGTTCCCATTGTCTACGTTGGCCTCCCTGCACGACCGGGCTTTACCCTTCCGATGTCGACCGCTAATACGTACTTCCATGTCGGTGATGTCTACAATGGAAGGGTCGTTCGAGCACGATGCAACCACTTTCTGTAATGTCAAGGCCGCTCTGGGCGGATGAGCGGACTAATCAAGGCATTAATGCCTGGAGCTCATGGGGCTCATGGCCGCCTCACGGCCGAGACTGTAAGCTTCTGACAATTATTGAGACCAGAAGACCATCCTTATACTAATAACAGCACCCTGCCTCCCGCAACATGAGTTCTGAGGATGATTATCGACACCATGAGTGTCATCCGTTATATATTGGCATGAGGGTGTCGGCGGGCAAGTGAGTGACGTTTTGTCCAATGTTTAATTCTGACGGCTATGCAAGCAGAGTCATTGTCGATGACACCCTGAAGGACGTTCAGCAATACTGCGAATGGAACGAAACAACACATTGCACGCCCTACTTATATTCCACCCGTGCATGCTTGGACTCTACGGACTCTCTTTCATTTCACGAAATACTATAATGGCACTCGGGCCCGAGGTATGCTTTCAACGGTGACGTTACCCTTGATAGATCTGACCCTTCAAATCGAATTTAAGCTCCTGGACACCTTGACCCCGGTTTGGTCGCACTCTCAGACAACAAAGCCACGTATCCTGAGGAGGCACTTGCTAGGTATCGACTACATCACTTACCAGGGTTTGGTCGGAAAGGTCGACTCTATTACACCAAACCCCAAATTGAAATCTGTCCTTAGGACATTTGGTGAAGCACATTCTATTCGTAGATGGCGAGCTTTTTCTTTTTGGAATACGCCATCCTGGCACGGTGGTCCAGGCCAGGAAAGCGTCATGGTATGGTATAACCAGAAAGGGGTTATACACTTCTCCGAATGATTAGCACTGTTCGTGAAACCAACAGTTTTATTTAATACCAAACTATGATATAATAACGGACAGACTAAATTAACTTGGAAAGGCGAATGTAGTGCGTTCGTTGACAGAAAAAGAAAATATCAGCATGCTAGTTGGAAAAAAAAAGATAAATCAAAATGAGGGAGACAAAAAACAAGGAGAGACGATAGACAAGAAAGAGAAAGTAAACAAGAATTGATATACAACCGTGCAACTGCCCACTGCCGGCAGTGCCAAATCCCTTCACAAGACCTCGTACAGATCCGTCATGCGATTAGCGGCGCCGAACACCCGCAGGACTAGCGGCCATCGAGCGCGTTATGCGCCCCGAGCCATTCCCATCACCGTTCTTGACAGTTGGGGGCATCGTAGGTGTCTGCTGCTCCTTGCCCTGACTGCACCATCCGTGCTTGGACGCCGGTGGCGGATCCACATCCATCCCAGCCTCGTCCGACTCGGCGCTCTCCCCCCGCCCATCGCGGCATCGGCAGGTGATCTACCGCCACCAGAGCTCTCAGGCCGACGTCGTTTTTCGCCCGTCCCGCTGTTGCGGTTGGACGTCGGTGGCGTAGAGGCGACCGACGCTGCGGGCTCGGCGAGTTCGGCTTCAGGGCTGGGATTAGCTTCGGCCTCGGCTGTAAAACTCGCACGAGGACTTTGGACCGCCGTTCGAGCAGACGGCGGATGCGTGCTTTTCGGGTGAGCCGATGCTCAGCGCGTGGACGCCGAGGCTGAGCGGCCGAGCATGTCGTCTGACGATGGTACAGCGGGGATCATCGACGCGCCGCTGCTCGCGCCAGCGTGATCACCTTCCTCCGGAAGTTCGGAGAGTTCAGATACGTCGCTGAGGCTGCGGCTGACGGTGTATCCCGTTAGTGCAGACGTTTGTGATGCGCCATCGGCGCTTTCAGCGGAAGAATCCAGCCATGGGTGACGGAGCGCGTCGGTGAGCGACATTCGGCTTCTTGGATCCACTTCGAGCAGGTGACGAATAAATACCTGCGGTGTGCGCATCCCACAACGTCAATCATCGCTCGGTGATGAACCTCCGAAGATAGTCACGTACCAGTTGCGCTGACGCCGACTTCGTGCAGCGTGCCCCAGCTGATCTGACGACCTGCGATGCGCCGGATTATATCGGGCTCGTTCTCGTCTTCGACAAAAGGGCCAGTGTTTGTTATCATGATAGATGTAGTTCCTTACATATCAACAACCCAGTCCGGGCCACGGAAGAACAGTGACGCACATAGAGAACATGATGACACCGACCGACCAGCTGTCGACGAGGTGGTCATACCCATGGACTCGCACACCTTCCATGACGACTTCAGGCGCGAGGTAGTTGGGGCGTCCCACACATCGTCTACTCGGCGGAGATTAGAAATTGTGCTTTTTGCGCAAAACAAATAACGGGCAAAAGGAACGCACCCTGAGCATAGCGAAACTGTCGACCGCCTTGGCGAGGCCAAAGTCGGCAACTTTGACGATTAGTGGATCGTCTTTTGTCAGGCACGTTCTGCGGAATTGAGTGCTGTCAGACTGTGGAATTGGCGGAGTAAATTCAGCAGAGACGGCGCACCTCGAGCTTGAGATCGCGGTGGGTGATGTCAGAGTCGGAAACAAGAACCCATAGGTGTTGGGGCGTACCGAAAGAGCCGAGCACATCTGGCGTGTGATATCTTGCCCCATGGACTCAGACAACCCGTTGGGGGCGAGGATAAAGTCCAGGAGGTCACCATCATCTATATATTCCAACACCAGGTCTAGAATCAGGGTCGCGTCAGAGGTCTTCTCGCAACACATCCAAAAATGAAATCAGAAAAACAAAACTTACAGAGATCATTACCTCCAACGTCGGGAACGAATGTCTCGCGGAGGCGACATATATGTGGGTGGTTGAGTTGTTCCAAGATGCTGACCTCTCTCGCGAGGCTCGCGAAATGGGCACTGTCCCTGCAATTGTCGGTTTTGTTTCCGCTGCCGTTGTTATCGTTGTTGGTATTCGACGGAGCTTCTGTGTGTGGATGATCTTGACGGCTCACCATTCGCCCGTCGTGCGCGACATGGCCTTCATCACCGTCGCGAACGTTTCTACACTCCGATATGTGTCAGGTCACACATTCATCGTCACCCTCAAGGTTGACACTGGAGGCGGCGAGTCTGACGCGCCTACAGCATTCGTCAACTAGGTGATCTGCCCATCGGCCAACTACGAATCGAGGTTCATGTGTGAGGGTCACGAGCGTTTCGACTAATTCGCGAGGTGGTGGGTGTCTCTGGAAGAGGCGGGTCTGCGACCGTTCTGGACGGTAAGACGGCGGTAAAGGTATGCACACGCACACACTAGCTTGAAGGCTAATACTGCAAGGCTGAGTGTTGATGTTTCAAGAAGTTGACCTTAGAGCCGGGTACAGTATGAGGTCCGAGAAAAGGGTCCTTGCATGGATGCATCCAAAAGTACGATCGTCATTTTTTTAATTTCATTCTTCTCTTCGCTCCCAGTACGCTTCCTCTCGTCTCGTAAAGTCTACGACATATGGCAATCCGTCTTCTCCACCAACCACGACGCGGCCATCGGGTGCGAACGATACGCACTCTACGGCTGCCCAAACCGGAATCGCCTTCGTGCCAGTAGTGTGCCAGTGGTCTTCCTAGTTGGACAATTTGCTGAAATAGCACACACCTTCGGAAAGATTTAAAACTTGCATAGTCGGAGGGATCAAATCGACTTGGAAAAAAAGCGGACAGATCTGAGGACGGCCGTCTCCGAGCAGCCTGAGGTAGTACAATCTGAGCACCACCAGTCAGACCAGTCCCAGTCCTTTATAATTTCAAGATGCAGTGGTAAGCCAACACGCAATCATGTCCGACATGATTGCATATTTCGGGTCTTATCCATGGAGTTGATTTTCGTACATGATTAGCGCTACGTATCATGATCGAAGTGATAGTCGTGCTTAGCGGCCGCCGTCTTTGGAGTGACTCATTTTTGTGCTGTTGCGAAGGCACAGGGACGTGGAATCCAGAAGAGATTTTCACCCATCGATCATCACATGCATCGGACTCTTCCCAGTTCATCATGGAAACACCGTGTTTACTTTTCTTTTACTTTTTCGTACATTTTCATACTTTTTTGTACTTTTGAGCAAAAATTGGAGAAGGTACAAAAAGACATCTCCCGTACTTTTACCTCGCTTGAGTCGCTTCGAACTCTTCGCTCCCACACCTGTAATCCCCCCCCCCCAAAAAAAAAAAAAAAAGTTGCTGTGAATTCTAGCATGGGAAGTTGTCCCAATCCCATAGCCCACTTGTCCACCTTCGTGGACCCATCTGGGCAGATCGGGCGTGAGCCTAGCGACGGCAGAAATAGTTGGGTGTCTTGATTCGAGTCCGTCTCCATACTGTAGCAACAGAAAGGATCCCTGCCTCGCACACGTACCAGCGCACTACCAACCTTGCGGACTCGGTCGGCCAATCCCCGGTGTGAGGTTCGAGATGACATGCAGCCACGCGTGGTCCGGAGCCTTGTCGTCACACAGACGCGGTGCATGGATGATGACAAGGCTCGGCTCGAGCTCGCGCGAACAACACTGTGTTTGAAGGAGCACAGAAGTCCGCAATTGGCAACAGGTAGCTTCCAAGGACGATTTTTCATGCCTTGGCAACCGACGCTGAAACGACCCAAAGTTTGGAGGGACCTGTTTGTTGTTCACCGGGAATCATGGTGATAAAATTGCTGCCCCGAGAACGAGATTGGATAGGAAGGTAGACTGGGACGACAATGCAGCCACTTTATGGTAGCCATTTTAGAACGCTCAACAAGTCAGCGCTTGTGCAATCAAGGAAACGGGAGGAACACACATAAAAATGAGCCCAAATCGATCGCTCTCCCATGTCACAGTGCGAGGCACAGCTGCCAGCCAGTACTATCCCTTTTCCCGTATAACCTCTTCCGAGACGCGGGGTTCTGCGCCTGTGTCATGCATGACGAATTCTTGTAAGCCCCTCTCTTCTCCACTCTTGAATGAGACTGGATGGTGTGGTATGCCGCTCTCACCACGCCAACTGGAAGTGGGTCATCATGAATACTACCATGGAAGTAAATGCGCGTATGGCTGTGTGTGTGGGAGGGATGTTTCAGGGGGTACATGAGTACAACCAGACGAGAGGGCAGGCCAAGACGAACTTCCGCTCGCAACTCGGACCAAGGGAGTGCGTCGGGCTTGTTGGTCAATGACGCTTTCCTCAGACAATAGATTGAGTTAGGACGGAATAAGAGCGAACAGAAAGAGTGGCGTACCATCCGAGGTCGAAGCAATCAAGACAAACCCTCTTGTCACAAGCGTCCCGACTGAGAAACCACATCCTCGACGACCGTCTTTCCTGCCACCCTCTTCGAGAACATGGACACCAGGATAACGTATTCTCGGACCTGCGACAGTGTGAGAAAACTAATAGCCGAAAAACATATGTGGGAGGCGAAATACTGGCAGTAGTAGGGTGACTTTGTGGACTAACCAAGATGAGTAAAGAAAGGACGCGATAGGGTTTAGTCACCGCCGGTGGTAGGGCTGTGTCAAGGTGGCGTCCATTTGCACCTTGTACTACAGTAGTATTAGCCCACTGCCAGTGGCCAGGCAGACGAGCGATTCACATCTAGACCTACAGTAATACGGACTCTATTACGAACGGAGTCCGCACCAATGACCTCTCAAAACTTGAAGTACGCCTAAGAAAACCGATTGGCCCCATTTCTGAAACTAACAGGGTCGTATTTCTCAGCACCGCCTCGTCCTCGAAGTTGAGTGATGACCACTCCAAGGGCTCAGTAATGAGGGAACATTTCGCGCTACCTGTCCTGGAAGAAGGATATCATCAAGGTTTACATTCTGTGTAGTGTCCGCAGCAACCGCTGACCGATTCTGCCATGTACTCCTGTAGGCAGGGTGACGATCGACGTGCTGCCTGACAATGCTCTCCTAGAAATATTTCATTTCTACAAAGATGACACCTTAGATCAATCTACCCTCTCGTGGAGATGGAACCCGCTGACGCAAGTATGTCGACGATGGCGACATGTTGTCTTTGGATCGCCTCGGCGTCTGGACTTGCGACTTGTCTGCACGAGGACGACACCCGTTAGCGGATTACTAGATATCTGGCCACCCTTCCCTATCACCGTATATCTCCCATCCTCGGTTTCAGTAGTGGATAAGAATGGCGTGGAAAACATCATCGCTGCACTCGAATGCCGTGATCGCGTATCCGGTATCGTCATCACCGATATCCGTGGTCCTGAACTCGAAACATTGCTAACTGTGCTGCACGAGCCACTTCCGGTTTTGACAAGATTCACATTGTGGTCAACTGATGAGTCGGCGCCGGTGCTTCCAGAGACATTCTTGGGTGGATCTGCCCCGCGTCTCCACACATTTATCTTGAGGGGCATTCCATTTCCGTCATTCCCCAGATTTATTTTATCTTCCACTCACATCGATGTCCTTTCACTTTCCGATATTCCGAATTCCGGGTACATTTCACCCGAGGTCATGGCTACCTGCCTGACGGCACTACCCCATCTCGATTTTCTTTCCATTGCATTCCGATCCCCTCATCCATTGGGTCTTCTCCAATTAAGTCCGCCTCCCCTGACACGTGCAGCCCTCCCTGCTCTCTCTGATCTGGACTTCTCTGGCGCTAGCGAGTACCTTGAAGAGTTTGTCGCTCGAATAGATACGCCTCGCCTTACCCAGCTCAGCATAACGTTCTTCATGGATCTCATCTTCGACATTCCACGACTCCGCAATTTCATCGACCATACAGAAGGTCTCAAGCCCTTCAATCAAGCCACAATAGAGTTTTACAATTGGATGTTTAAGATCGTTTTCGGACCTGGATCATCACCTCAGTTCGAGTTGGAAATCAGATGCGACTCGGAACTTCAAAGGCTGGATTGGCAACTGTCATCGATAACGCGGATATTCAGCCAACAATTACCTCTCCTTTCTCACGTGGAACAACTCGAACTTCGCGAGTTTCGTTGGGGGAATTTGGAGTGGAAAGACGACCCAGGCATTTATTCTTCAGAGTGGCTGGAACTATTTCGCCTGTTTGTCGCTGCGCAGAGTCTGCATGTATCCGAGAGGCTGGTGTCCCCTGTTGCAAGGGCCCTCCAAGATCTAACGGGGCAAACGGCCACGGAAGTATTACCTGTGCTGCAGACTCTTTTCTTGGAAGGACTTCAGCCATCCGGACCTGTTCATGAAGCCATGAAGTCATTCGATACTGCCAGACAGCTATCTCACCAACCTGTACTTATTCAACGATGGGAATTGAACGATGATAACTACGATGACAGCCCTGGCTCACCAAGAATGGACGCTCAACAACAACTCGAGGACGAAAGTTAATCCCCCTTACTATCCATGCCATACACGCTCCACATCACATACTGTCACGTGGCATTCCTATTGTTCCTCTGCGTTCGTCATGTGGTTCCTTCTTTGTACCATCTCGCTGCGCTGTATGATACCTGGTCGATGGCCTCCCACCAGACCTTGGATTGAGATTTTAGTAGTCATCATTTTACCGTGCCCGGCGAATCCATGCTTATCCCGCGGACAGACTCGGAAGCGACCGACGCTACTGCAGGTACAGCCTGAGCGTGATGTGTTTAGCCTCTGTATTGAAAATGCGGATACTCTATTGCCCAGATATGTCGTTTGTCCTGTGTCACCCCCAAAGACCTACATGATCATATCTAACGCCGCGCACCGTACTACCTCCACGCAGTCCCAAAGGATTTTGAGAACATCGGACTCTTGCCTGTGGCAGCGAAGTACTACAGTTCAGTATTGCCCTGTCCCTGTGGGTCCAGACTGGCAAAATTAGGAACCGCCACTCAAATTTCAGCAAGTATATTGCCAATGTGTGTCAGGCACGGACGGGTCAGCCGCCCTTACGGCGGCGCGTAACGGCGGTCGCAGCGAATACAGAACTGTTCAGTATGTACAGTCGTGGCAAGCTTCGCTCCCTTTCACCCGTCGCCCTTCACAGTGTGTCGCACTAGCCGTTAGCCGACGAGGTATAAATGAGTCACGACTGGGTTGACCCTTCAACCCCCATTCAACAATTTTCTCCAAAATAGCTTCATCAACTTGCTCCTCCACGCTTTCCTCGCCTCCAAGCACTCCAACTCCATCACTTCTCTCACTCGACACTGACACCGACATGTCCGCCTCTGCCACCTGCGCCGTCGCCGTCTCCGCTCACTGCGCTTCGTCCGAGCTCTGGATCACGTACCACCAGGCGTCACGCGCGCGCAAACAGGTGACCGCGCCGCTCATCGACGTCAGCGACGCCGCGCACCTCTTCGACCTCGAGGACGTCCTCGACCACATCTTCCGGCAAGGGTTCATCGATCCTAAATGGCGTTCCGTCGCCTGGTGGGAGGAATGCACCTCGGCGCGCCTCAAGGCGAGCCACACCGTGCAAGAGCTGCTCGCGCGCGGCGCGGGAAGTAGCCCTGCGTCTCGTCAGGGGGGTACGACGATGCGTGCCTTTCTGTATTGACGGTACCTGATTTGTAGCTATCCTGTGGCTCACCTTTGAAGGATCTTCCGGATATAGGTTCAAATATAAATATAACGATGATCGAAAGGATTGCCACGTTCTTACGCCAACAACTGTGTTGCAATACCATGAGACTCAGCAGCAACACCCTTAGCCCTTTTTCTTTTTCTTTCATAGAAAGCCGTTTGAGAAAGAGTATATAAAAAAACTTTCGAACATACTCCCTGGCGGGGAGTCGAACCCCGCTCTCGCGCGACCAGAACGGTGACAGGCGCGTGTACTAATCCGATATACTACCAGGGACTTGACACTCCTTGTTAGAAGAAATATAAATTGACCAACAGAAGCTTGCTCACTGGCCCGCCTTTCTAGCGTCTGTTTGACAGGAAGTAGTTGTCGCTCCCAGGCGAAAAGTTGGCCAACGACTCTAGGACGCTTACGCACTACACATGCATGCTGTATTTTTGTATTTTTAGCGTTGTAAGGTATGCGTGCACTGTAGCCTTGGAATTGAGGACGTGACGTCGTCCGCGCGCCCGACTTGCCCGCCATGCCTAGTCCATCTTTCGGTGAGCTGCCTGATGTCTCAGCATCATGTCTGCGAGAGGAGCACCGTAGGCCCAGTCGGCGTCGTTGACTTCGTCTGGGAGTCGGGCGTCGTTGAGTTTTCGCCGAAGATGGGAAAGCACTTCCTTTGCGAAAGGTGCTCGTTTGCCATGTTGAGTGGTCAGAGTGGACTCGGGAGCTGGATGTACTTGACCCCAGTAAGCAACTCGAAATTCGAGGCTGCAAACGGCCTTGGGCTGTGGGCTCAGGGAAAATCCGTTCCATGGTATATTGTATAACATTTTAGCCCAAAGCCCAAAGATGTGATTCTTACTCACTCTGAAGGAGGCAGGCCAAAAGGCCAATAATGACTTGTATGATATAATCGTCATGTGCCAATTGAATTGAGTCACGTGGAGATGGACACGGGACACGGGCAAAAATATGACTCGCTCGGATGAGGTTAGGCGGCTATGAGCGTGACTACTCTCGTACTAAAGTGATGATTCCAGATCGCTCAATTAGAATTTCTGCAGATCGAGGGGGTACGTTTTGCGACGTCCACGCGTGCGTTCTATCCCACATGTACCGCGTTTGATCGACTGGTTACTTACCCCATCACAGAGACTATCCCGATCCTGATAACCCAAAGCATAGAAAGGAACTTGTAGTTAAGCTCTGCATGTTCCTCATCAATTTATTCGATACGCATTATGATCTAATTTATGCTTAGTGTCACAGGACCCTGCCAATTACAATGATGCCCCGACAGAGGGCATCAGGCGCGTGCTCGAGGCCGTCACTGGGAAGGAAATACCAAGAGGTGAAAAGCTCGATATAATTAAGATCGGTGTGCCATGTCCCCTTTCGCTTCGCCCGTATCTATAGATTGACATCTATCATTAGATTACATCCGTCTATCCACAACTGTCGCGACCAATGCACTCCTTGAACGCAAAGGCCGCAAGCATGCTCTTCTCATCACCAAAGGATTTAAGGACCTATTATTGATCGGAAACCAGTCTCGCCCAAAGATTTTTGATCTTAACATTCGCCGTCCTCCGCCATTATACTCGACTGTCATGGAAATAGACGAGCGTGTTACCCTTGTGGGCTACACGAGCGACCCACAGGCGGAGGAACACAAGGTGGTTTTCGATGAGAACGGACAAGTCAAGCGAGGGTACAGGGGGAAAGGTTGGGACCAAAAAGGGGATGCAGAAGGGCCAGGAAGGATTGTTCAAGGGATCTCAGGAGAAGCCGTGAGAATCCTTAAAGAGCCAGGTATCAGTAATCAACCCCTGCCAATCGCAGCTCTTCTTACCCAACTGTGTACAGATGAGGCTGCTATCAGAGCTGACCTGCAACGACTCTATGATGACGGCTATCGTTCGGTTGCGGTCGTGCTTGCGCACTCTTATACTTTTCCTGGCCACGAGCTGCTTGTCGGGAAAGTGGCGACTTCTCTAGGTTTTGAACACATTTCCCTCTCGTCTCAACTCTTGCCTATGATAAAAATGGTCCCGCGCGGTGCCTCTGCTACCGCTGACGCATACCTAACGCCCATTCTGCGCGCATACCTCGATGGATTCTTCTCTGGTTTTGCACAGCTCCCACGCGTCGAATTTATGAGCAGCGATGGCGGACTCGTAGATGCCTCTCATTTTTCGGGACTGAAAACTATTCTGAGCGGGCCAGCTGGCGGGGTAGTGGGCTACGCGCGCACAAGCTGGGATGAGAAGAGGAAGACACCCATCATAGGGTTGGTGTCTTTGGTTGACCTTTTCCCGCTCCTTGATTGACAAAAGTAAGGTTGATAGACTCGACGTGGGAGGTACATCCACAGATGTGTCGCGTTTTTCTGGTCGCTATGAGATTGTATATGAGACAACCACCGCAGGCGTCACGATTCAATCGCCACAACTAGATATCAACACTGTCGCAGCTGGTGGTGGCTCTTGTCTCACGTTCCGCAACGGTCTGTTCCTTGCTGGGCCCGAAAGTGCAGGAGCCGAACCTGGTCCGACCTGCTACCGGTCAGTGGAATCTCCCTTCTTGGCTAACCAGAATTAAAATTCACAATGCGATATAGAAAAGGTGGCCCTTTGGCAGTGACAGACGCTAACCTGCTTCTTGGACGGCTCATCCCGGAATACTTCCCAAAGATATTTGGCAAGTCTGAAAACGAACCATTGGACGTGGACGCTTCCCGCAAGGCGTTTGAAAAGCTTGCACAGAACATCAACGAAAGTTCTGCGAACGAATTCACTCTAGACGAGATTATCTACGGGTACGTGTCGCGCAGCACCCGTAGCCCTATCTCTGGATCTGCCTAGGTTCATCAAAGTCGCAAACGAGACCATGTGTCGTCCTATACGGGCGCTGACTGAGGCAAAAGGATTTGCGACCTCCGCACACATGTAAGTGCGATAATATTTACATTGGTCAACAGAGATCCCATACAAGACATTCAGACTAGCCAGCTTTGGTGGCGCAGGAGGACAACACGCTTGCGAGATTGCTTCTTTGCTGGGCATCAAAACTGTCTTGATTCATCGGTACAGCTCGATCCTGTCTGCCTACGGGCTCGCATTGGCAAATCGGTATGTCATCTCTCGCTCGACCTACGTCCACCAACTTACTCTGTTTAAGTGTGTATGAGATACAGGAACCTGCATCGACATTTTA
>Ga0307510_10006273_pt1 | contig 14188 bp, 9 predicted proteins | sample 12_EM_MG_FD_207224 | JGI IMG/M metagenome (GOLD analysis project Ga0307510, IMG submission 207224) | Populus trichocarpa ectomycorrhiza microbial communities from riparian zone in the Pacific Northwest, United States - 12_EM | ecosystem: Host-associated > Plants > Roots > Unclassified | place...
GGGGGGGGGCCTCTGGTCTCCAATCAGGTAATCATGAATCCAAGAACTTTATCTTATCAAAACAAAGAAATCTTCATAATAATTGATCTAGTCCCAGTAAACATTCAATTTGGAAATCATGCACAAAATTGCAAGCAGTGGGAATGAGATAAGAAAGCAGAGATAGTTTAATAGCATGTAGCATAACAGCATGCCAGAAGTGTTAGGGTGACCTGATACCTGAATCTTGATATACTGATCAAACTCATCGTTCTGCCGATCAAGCTCAGTCCTAATATTGTCACCAAGGGACAGGATGATTGAAGGTGCAGCACTCATACTTCCACTTGCAGAAGTTATGGATGAGTTGTGTTCATCATCATCATAAGATAGACGCAACCCAGTTGAAACAGGGTTTGGGTTTGGAATGCTTGCTGAGCGGTCAGCTTCATCTTGACAAATGTTATAATTTAAGGAAATCTGTAGCTTTTGCTGTCTGCCAAAATCTTCTGCTTCCCTTCCACGTTTATTGGCACGGAGGATAGGAGTTCCATGTTCATTTCCAAAATAATTCACTGGGTCAATGCTGCATCCAGCTGCCACTAAAACAACCAATGGCATATTAAAGATCAATCAAACCACTTTATCTTGAAAAAACAAAAAGAAAAGGAAGGAGCAGGAAGAGAGTGAGTCTGTCAAACTATAACCAAAGAAGTAATTATAGATTTGATATCCATTTTCAGTAATTAAGACAATTAATAATCTTTTATTCTTGATTTCTGTTTACTTAGTTAATTATTTAATCCCATTCCTGTAATGAAAGGACTATAAAAGGTATGAACTTGAATTATGAGTTCACGACAATCTGGCATAGATCCCTCACATTCTGGGAATGAAAGCTGTGTGTTCGATTCCAAAAAAGGTTTCATTGTCAAAGCCCTAACTATCATAAAGAATAGGTTCTCCTTACAGGCACCACAATTCTTGTAGTTCTAAATAGAAAGCGAGGATAATAGATAGGAAATAGAAATGCAAATAAGAAATAACAGGAGAATTGATAAATATTATAGAAAACTCCTAAACAGTGTCAACATCCTAAAAGAAATTAAGACTCTGAATGCTAGATAGTATTATACACTATTATGTAAATTCGAACTCCACAATAAACTAGAAGTAGATGAAAACCTGAAATATTCAGGAAAAAAAAGAAGAAGCCCAGATACCCATTCCTTTTTCAACACATGCATAATGCCTTGTTATCCTTTCATAACACATCCCACAAAACTGGTTCCAGGAACTAATAACATTTAATTCATTTCATAACACCTGGTGCCTGAAGCTCATTATCACATGACCATACCTAGGAGGTTTGTTACATCACACTTAACATAGTAAATCAATTAATTCATTTGCTAGAGAGGACCACGAGCAACCAGAGTAGAGACACATACACCATAGACAATTTATAGAATCAAGCACTAAGAATAAAAAAGAATATAACTTAATGAGATAAGAACTCACAATTACCAAACAACTGCAACTGGTTTGATGCGTTGGTCTGATAAGGAATATGATTCTCATCCATGAAAACAGGAAGCAAAGAATTGCCATTGTTGCCCCCCAACATTTTCTTGCCAGCAAAACCAAATTTATCATAAAGTTATAACAGCTTTATGAAGCAAAGAATTGCCACCTAAAGAAGAAGAAGAAGCAGATGGTTCACAAGATCACATCACCAAATTCCATATCTAAAATCATTACTCAAACTGATTGGAAGAGACAAATTTTCTTTTCAACAAATTGATGTTTCAAATAACATGCATGTTAGGCTAACTGTGAAGACTTGCCTCAAATAATTCAACTCGAGCTCAAACTTAAAAATTCAATATTATGTTGATCATTCAAACCTGGAAATGTGGATGCCTGTTGATACCTGTAAGAAAACATTGAAACATCATCACATAACAGTTCAAAGTCAATGCCGCAGCCAGTTAAGCTAGCTAGGTGGCGCATACTTCATACTACAGATACAATACATACTAAGATATGAGGTATATAAAGCATAGTCATCAATTCATAAGAATGCACAGATGACAAGGTGTATAGGATTTGAGGCAACACAATTGTTTCAAGAGTCTGAAACACATGGATACGGTATTTTAAAACCATATAAAGCTTGTGGCCATGTTACACAGGGCAAATGAAGTACATGACCGCTATAAGACATAATTATTTTTAAACAGGTTAGACACTTGCACAGGTTCTAGAAGCAACACAAGCAAATATATAGGATGCAGTGCTCAAAGGAAAAGAGTTTGAAAAAGACAACAATATGCAAGTATCATCCAGCACAAATGCAATAGGAATTTGTGCACAAAACTTGGCTGTTATAAGAGTAATTTTAGGGTGCTAACACTTCTACTAAACTTTTTACTAACATCACACATTGCAATCATTGCAGGACTTAATCTATCACATCACTCGTTAAATAAATAACACAACACTCTATCTTAGATTTTAGCAGTGTACTAATCCCTCATGCTATTCTTAGGTTACTGTTGCCCAATTATTTTTTTGGTTCTAATGGTCAGATATCTTCAAGGAAGCTTTCACACATCAAGGCTGAGTTCTTGCAGGAGTGGGCTTCCCCATTGTCAAACAGTGCATTCACACGAAATTTCTTTTTCACAACCCCTTGGATTTGAATCCAAGATGATAACGAGGGAATCAAGCCTTCCTGCCACTGAACCAATAGCTCGAGGGTTATTTTTCTCTTAGTACAATGCTGCTTCCATTATGTTAGTGAGAATAAACACAGACCCACTTTGATGGGGTTGCATTGCTTGCTGGGAAGAAATGCATACATACACCAGCCCCGCTTAACCATCACTACATGGAATAAAAAATAACAGGATTCAACAATTTCAAAATCAAGTGCAAAGGGCCTAAAGATGATCACCATGCATCATCATAAAAAGCAAAAAGATGAAAGAATAAACAAAAGGGAATTAACCCAGAATAATATCTCTAATTATACTACTAAAAGTATTTGATATATAGAATAATAATAGTAATTAAAAAAGTGTTTTCCCTTTACCTTTGAAGCAAATAAGATGAGGAATGAGGATGTTAAGCGACAAAATTAACTGATAGAGAAGAATTAACATCAGAAAGAAAGATGCTTTGTGGCAAGATGGACTACTGGTATGTGATTTGTGAAAAAAAGATGAAAACTTGAAAGTAAGTCTCTTGAAAATCATAAGATAAATTAAGAAAAAGGAAGATTTTGTTTTTGTTTTGGGATAACTACAAATGGAAATGTAAATTGACTTCATAAATATGAAAAAAAATAAGGAAAAAATATATAAAAAGCATATCTGAGAAGCAACAAGATTCAGATCACCATCAAGATTCACAAAAGAAACAGAAACCATCCAACCCAGAAAAAGAGATGAAAAAAAAAACAAAAACAGGGCCAAAAATACCTCAATATGCTAGATGATTTCGCTCAGAGAGCACAAAGATCCTGCAAAACCAACATCACATGTCAATCCATCTACAGACAGACCAGGCAACAACATCAAAAAAGAAAAAAGAAGAACTTGAGCATACCTCGAAAAAAAAATTATTTTGAGAGAAAAAAATCAATCATTTATAGGATCTGAAAGAAACCCACATGCATCATCAACTCGATAACCCACAAGAATAATAATAATAATAATAAGAACAATAGAAATAGTAACGGAAGAAGGTAAAAAAATGGTTATCGTAGTGGGATGGTTATAAGGGCAGGGAGAAGAGGATGTTGCGGTTGGAGAGTGGGAGTTGGAGAAAAAAATAATAAGATAAATAAATTATTCAGAAAATTCTTTTTTTATTATTTCCTTTTAAATTTAATGCATTGGTGGTATGGTTTGATGTATTGTACTGACAAAAAAAAAAGTGAGGTGGCAGTGACTGCCTGCCACTGACTGCTTTTGCGTTAACTGGTTTACGCAAACACTGAATTTCCTTCCCTTCTTTCATGTTAGTAAAATCAATGCAATATAAAAAATCACTAATAAAAATGGAGATATATATATATATATATATTCCAAGCAGTATTGACTTTATAAAAATAAAAAAACACAATAACATTCTGACAATTTAATCTAAATTTAATTGATATCAACATAACTCAATTTAAATCAATTTAAATGAATAAATAGTTTTTAAATAGTTACATTATTTAATGGGTAATAGATAAGATATAAATATTGTCAAACTTAAATCGAAACTCACTCGAACCTAATTTGAAATATATATTTATACTATATAAATATATTTGTAAAATATTTATATTTTTTAACAAAATAAGATTTTTTAATATTAACAAAAACACGTGTGTGTGGGCGCGCGCGCGTGTGTATTATTTTTTATTAAGTAATAAATAATAATTAGATAATGCATACCCGTAACATAATGAATAATTTATAAATATTTAAATTTATTACCCTGTAAATAATAAATAAAATATAAATATTAAGAAACTCAACTCATAAATACTTATTATCATTCCAAAAACATTTTGAAAAAAACTTTAACAGTTGAAAATGTAAACAAAAAATACTAAGTTTTGTTTTATTATTTACCATTGATTTGAAATGTTTCCTTGTTTTATTGCATTAAAAAATCTCAAGTATGGTACTTATATTTATTTTTTAAATATTATTTATTTAAGTTAATAATTAACTTGTGTATATTGGTAAGTCTATTGGTTTGGAAACTTCGTATGTGTTTGATATTATAATAGTTTTAATTATTATAATCTGAAAAATTAGATTTAAAAAAAAATTATAAATCATATATTTTTCTTAACTAAAGTTTTAAAAGATAGTTTTTAATGGGATCCATATAAAATTATAGTGTGTATTAATTAATCATATACTTTCAAATATGTAATCGAGGTAAAAAGCATACCACACCACATAAAATCAACGAACTCTTAATTAAATTAAAAAAAAAAAAAGCTACCTAGTTTTGGATGACTAGCCAACCATATTATAAGAACTAAAAAGGTCCTACTCCAGAAAATGGGGTAGTAGTTCATTTCTTTTCTATGTTCTTTTTTTATTAATTTTTTTTAAGGGATCAGGGACGGTGCATGTCATAATTAAAAGATTTTATTAGCGAATTGATCTGAGTCATTGAGTTATTATGTCAATTCGTGAATCATCGAGTCAACCTAGATCAACCATAGAGTTTCCTTATTCTTTTTTTTTTCCTCGCATTGACATGAGTAAGTTTCGATTAGGTTTGTCCATATAATGAAAACAACCCTAAAATCTTAAATTAATTGGCAAGTAAATAAATATAAAAGAATAAACATAATCAATCACACAAGAGCACACACGGGATTTACTTGGTTCAACAACTTAGGCCAACTTAATGGGTGAAAAGATCAAATAAATTCACTATAAAAAAGTAAGAGATAATAAGGCGTCGTACAAAATTGATATCTCATCCAAAATCCCAAAGTAACTCAAAAACTCACCTTTTCTCTTCTTTTTCTAGCCATCAAAGTGGAGAGAATGGAAGCACCCATAAACAAACCTTGCTCTAAAAAATATTAATTTTAGGCTTTTATACATAGACTAAACACATGGGTATTTCTTTTCTCACTTAGGTTTATAATTTAAGAAAAACTCAATAATCTTTATCTTAACTTAAATTGAATCAACTTACAAAACCAAAACTTCTCTTTAATCGCCTCCACTAAGCACCTTTTAAGTATTACATAAATCAAATGCTTGAACTTAACTGTAAAGATAGGTTTTATCAACATATCAGCAAGATTCTTAACTGTAGCAATCTTTTTCGTTAACACAACACCTTATAACATAATATATAGGATGAAGTGGTACTTAACACCAATATGTTTGGTTCTTTCATAATACATCTATTTTTTTTTATCAAATGAATAGAACTCTAATTATCACAATACAAAATAATCAGCTCATGTGACAAACTAAGATTACCAACCAAACCTCTCAGTCATAAAGCTTTTTTCATTACTTTTATTAATGTCATGTACCTAGTCTTTGTTGTAGACAATGTAATAATGAATTGTAAAATTACTTTCTAGCTAATGGTACATCCTGATAGAGTGAAAACATAACATGTTAGTTACATTTTTGTATCCAAATCATCATCATAATTTGAATCTACAAAGCTTTCAACCTACTTCTTGAGCTACTGCTTCAATCATATATAAAACCAATATATGCAATACCTCTAAGATAACGAAGTATTTATTTTACGATCTGTTGGTGAACTTTACTAGGATTTTCTATAAACTTGTCGACCATATTAACAGCATGTGAAATGTTTGGACAAGTGCAAATCATGACATAAACAATGCTTCCAACTACACTGGTATATGGAACACCTGACATATGCTCTTTCTCCTTTTTAATTTCTGGTGACAAAGCTAGAGATAACCTTAAAAGTGCTACAAGTGAAATACTTAATGGCTTTGTAGTCTTGCATACCAAAACGTTTAAATACCTTCTCAAGATACTTCTTTTGTGATAAGTATAAGTTATCAACGTTTTGATCTCTGTGTATATCCAAACATAAAATCTTATTGGATGCACCTAAATCCTTTATCACTCAATTGATCTTTCAAATTGTTAATCTCATACATGTTAGTTAAGAGTAATCAATATATCATCAATATATAACAAGTACACAAAGAAACCATCTAAAAGTATTATAAAATACACATAGTTATTATACTCACTTTAAAGTAGTCATGTCCAAGCTAAAAAGTATCTTTTTCAAACCATTCAATGAATCTTTTATGTCGCTTCTTCAGTGATTTCTTCAAACCTATCAATGACTTCTTCAATAAACACACATGGTCTTTTTTTTTATCTTGAACAATAAAATCCTTTGGCTGATGCATATGGATCCTCTTCTCTTAACTCACCGTATTGAAAAACTATTTTAACATCAAGTTGATCAAGTTATGAGTAAAACAAAATAACTATTGCAAACAATACTCAGGTGGAACTATACTTTATAACTGAAGAGAATACTTTATTGAAGTCAACATCTTTTCTTTATGTAAAACCTTTAATAACTATACTTCATGTTTAAATGTTGTATCCTCAACTTTTAGGATTTAATCTTTCCTTTTAATAAATCCATTTGTACCCAACAATCTTTTGGCTTTATAGTGGTTTAACAAACTCTCATGTCTGTTTGTTATAAAAAGACTCAAACTCCTCATTAATAGCAAACATCTATTGGGAAAATTATTTGTATGAAGTTTTTTTTTTATAAGAATAAAACTTATGATCATTAAGATTCTCTGGAATATTAAAGGAAAAATTAATTAAATCAGCATAACCATGCTTAATTGGTGTTTTTATCTGTTTTCTTTACCTTTTTATATTAATATTGTAAGGTTGTTCTTCATGTGCATTTTTATCACTAACATCCTATATAATTTCCTTAATAGACTTAACTAAAACATCTTTCTGTACTATCTTTAAATATTTAACCTTAATATTCACATTCTTGCTAGAATACTAATTCATTTTAACATCAATACCAATCAACTTATTTTTCTTGTGAAATATTGTAAACTCATCAAAGGTTACATCATTATTAGTAATAGACTTTGGTGACTTGGGATCAACACACCACAACTGATATCCCTCCACCCTAGATGCATAGCCTAGGAATATATTTTAGTCTGGATGCACACTAATCATCAAAGGTTTTGATGATAACAAAATATGTGATTAATGTTGTATGACTTTGATGATAACATAATATACAACTGATATTGTTTAATGTATGTTTATGTATATGTTTTACATTGATGTCTTAAACCAACATAAAATAGTGTTATTATGATTGACTTTGTTTGTTGCATTGATATGCTGGAAGAATGCTAAGTAAGTAATGTTTTGATTTGAATAATATTTCCATATGAATAAGTGAATCATGCATTTATAAACATATTTCTTGGTATTACTAATATCATAATATGTAGGGTTTTTAAGAGATGTACAAAGTTCTTGGAATAAGCATGATAGGTTATCTTAAGTATGATGATGCAATCAAATCAAGTTTTATTGAAGATGATCTTTATCAAAAGAGAAATAATGAAAAAGTAATTAAGGACTTATATATTGTCAAAGTTATGGCTTCAAGATAATGGAAGCAAGGCATGGATATATAAAGTGATGCAATAATAGTTTTTATCTTCAAACAATAATCTTGAGATGATAATGGCTTTCAACTTCAAATATCAAGATCTTGTAAAAAAAGATCTTTCCAACTAACTTTTAATTTATTTAGGAACCAATTCTCATACCTATAAAACCTAAAAAAATCTAAAAAAACAAAACAAAACCAAGAAAGGACCAGAGTATATAAAGTGACTAAAAACACCGAAGTACACAAAATGGGAGAATTTGTTTAGTACCTAAAATGATCTAGTTAATTTAGAAAATGGATTAACATTTTGAGAAATGTTTGGACCAGTTTGTAAAATAATCTAACTAGTTTTTGAAAATTTCAATTTTTTCCAGCATCTTTGGAACATTCTAACAAGTTCTAGCAATGAGCTAATTAATTCTTAAATGGGCATAAATATTTTGAAAAGTGTTCCCAATAGTTAATTTGATATTTTAGACTTATAAATACCTTGACTTTAGCAAAATGATTAAGAACATCCAAGGCAAAATTTTGATCATATTCTCACTATTAATAAACTTCTAGACCTTAGTTTCATGATTGATTTATCCAAAAACAAAGTTGGATTGCCATTGGCAAAATTCCTTCTAAATTTTTATTTGTATTCCATTCAACTTTATCAAAAGAGTAATATTGTGGAAAGTGCAGGTGACATTTAAACTTAAGAAAGCCTCCTAAAGGTTATTTAAGTGGTTTGATACTTATTCATTTATAAGTATTGATGAGAAAGGGTTTACTAATCTTGTACATGTTAAAATAATGAGAGTTAGGTTTGATCCTTAACTTGTGCAAAAGTATTGGGTTTGGTCTCAAGCTTCTAAAAAGATTGGGTTTCTTCCGCCTAAAAAAAGATCGAGAAATGTTTCAATATTTGACCTATAATAAAGATTGTATAAAGGTTTGGTCTCACCCGTGAAGTAGATCAAATGAGTGTTAGTAAAACTCTTAAACGATGGTTCAAGAAGAAGAGTAAATGACTGTCTGAACCTCTATAAAAACCTTGGTGCACTTTTTCTTATCTCTTTCTTTTATGTATTTGTGATCGTCTTGAACCATTAATTGTATTGGTTCTTATTTAAGTTTGTTTATATTTATATTTATATTTTAGTTAATTATTTGAATTGATTATTAGGTTATGCTATATTTTTCTTTAAGTTAATAATGAGTTTTTTATTGGTAACCTAATTCACCCCTATCAGGTTCACCTAGACTCTTAATAAGCATTTCCTTGCTCTCGCCCTAAATTTATCTTTTTTAATATGAGCATAAATATGATATTCAAATATTCTTATCTTAGAGTAATCAATAAAAGAACTCAACCTAGGGTTCTTTCTTTTTTATCCAACACATATAGTGAGAGAAGATAGCTAAACTAGTTGTTATTGTTTTTTTTTTTTTTTTATTGAAGCAAGAAAAGTTGTCTAAACCTTCACATTCAAGCTTCCCATACAAATCATAAGTTCATCAAAATCAAGTGGAAAGGGACCAAGCTTATAGTAGAGTAAGAGGTGAGTTGATAGACAAAAATGGTGTTTTTCCTAACAAAAAACATTCAGTCACTAATTTAAACCTTAGGATATGATCATTTTTCTTCCAAATCCTTTCTAAGCCAAGACACCATTAGTAGTCCTTTCATAAGTTGTGGCAGGCATTATTTGATGAAATAAGGTAAGATTCCCAGTTGATATGAATGAATCTGACTTAAAGGTTAGTAAATTCAACTTCCATTATTTATTAGGGAAAGAACTGACACCAACTAAAAGGGCTTGATGCTTTTTTATACATTATTGTCTCTAATAAAGAAGATTTGATTGATTGTATTAACACTTGTTACTTCACATGAAGTCTTAAACTCTAAAACTATCAATATAGATCTATTCATCAGATAACAAGTCATATTAATCATGTTAGCCCAATTTGTTTTTTTTTTTTACAATCCAAATTGTAAAAGCATACAACATGCTTTTTCTAAAAGTGTTTTGTTCATAGATTTTGCAACCTCATTTTATTATGGTGTATTCCTAGCAATGCGATATTTAATGATTCTTTCATTCTTGCAAAACTCATCAAACTCAGTTGGGTAGAATTTCAAACCACAATCAGTTTTTAAACGCTTGATCTTCTTACCAATTTGCTTCTTAATTAAAGCTTTTCACTGCTTAAAGGTGATGAACACGTCACTTTTTCTCTTCATAAATACACCCAGGCCTTCCTAGAATAACCATAAATAAATTCAACATATATTATGCTTCATCTTTTGACATAATAAAAGGACCCTAAAGATTAGAATAAACTTAATCTACAATACCTTTGATATGATGGATAGTCGTACTGAATTTTATAATGCATTGTTTATCATAAACACAATGCTCATACAAATCTTTATTTACCTATTTTATGACTACACAACAAATCTTATTCTCCTCATATGTCTCAGTCATATGTGTCATAACTGAGTGGAAGCATTATACGAACCAACAAAAAAATAACATAATGACTTAATCAATAATTGTTGAACCTTGAAGATGGTAAGAGTCGTTAACCAACCTTTTCTTTTATTATGACAAGAACACCCTTACAAACCCTCAAAACTCCACATTTAGCACAAAAACCATAACCTTAGGAATCAATAACACTCAAGGAAATCAAATTCTTTTTCATCTCTAGAACATGTTGAACCTTTAATGTTCTAACAATCCCATTATACATCCTAATTTGAATTGTATCCACATTAACAACAAAAAGTCATTTGTTGTCTTTTAATAAAACAACTCTATTGACAACTTTACAAGTGTCAAACCAGCTTCTATTAGGATAAATATGAAATGTGCAACCGAAATCAAATATCCACTCATTACATGAGCTACCAATAAATACAGCCAGAACATTTTCAGCATCATCAAAAATTTCCACTTCACTAGCAATATTTATAGCATTAGAGATTTTCTATTTCTTTCCCTTATATTTTTACTTGGATAGTTTTTCTTAAAGTGACATACTACATACATTTAAACTATTTAATTTTCATAGACTTTGATTTTGATCTAGACCTGTCTCCACTACATGAACCGTCTATATCTTTTAGTATCTTAAATAAACCTTGTTGAACTAATAAGTCACGCTTTTTAATGTACCACAAATTAAAATCGCTTATATCATTAAATTTCTATACATCAAATCTCATCATTGACGTTACCACTACTACTACAACTACTACTATTACAACCACCACCACTCAAATGCTACCACCACCACCACCACCACCACAACTATTACCACCACCACCACTACCACCACTACCTATTACTACGACGATTATTACCACTACCTACTACTACTACTTTTTTTCATAACTAATGTTATTATTATTATTTTTAACAAACTATTATTATTACTATTACAATTACAATCATCATCATCATTATTGTTACCAAAATTACCATAATAATTACCATCATCAATATTATTACCAAAATTATTAATATCATCATAATTATTATTATCATTACTACCACTATTATTATAATTATTATCATTGTTACTACTACAACCACAACTATTATTATTATTATTATTATTATCAATAATTTAATTATTACTATTGTTGTTGTTGTTGTTGTTATTGTTACCATAATCATGATCATCATCATCATCATTAATATTACTAAAACTATTATTATTATTATTATTATCACTACTAATTTAACTATTATTATCGTCATCATCATCAATAATATTATTGTTTTTATTAATATTTTTATTTTCATTACCATTATTATTATCATCATCATTACTATTTTCATAACTAATATCACTATTATTATTATTGAAAAAATTAAAACCATGAACTTGATTTGAAGGACATAATTGAAAACTATAAAAACTTCGACAAAAAGACCAAGGAAAACAATAAGAAATTAAAAGAAGAGGACCAAATTGAAATCATTATTATTATTATCATTGAAATAACCAAAATTATAAACTTGATTTGAAGGATATAAAAATGAGAGCCATAAAAACTTTTTAAAAGGAAAAATGGGCAAAAATACAAAATCAAAAGAAGAAGGACCGGATTGAAAATCATTATATATACAAATTAGAAACCAAGAGTTAGATTGAAAACATGTAAGACTTTAACAAAAGGGAAAATGAAAAAAATATAGCAATTAAAACTAAAAGGACTGAATCTGAAATACCAATAACATTAAGGACCACACAGTATTTATCAAGGTAGGAGAGAGACAAGAAGAGGAAAAAAAAGGGGTCTCCGGCGATAACCCTAAAATATTTGGACTACACGCACCGCCTAGGATGGAAGAGGAACCAACGGGGTATCAGACAACATGGCATAATTCCATTTTTGACCACCAGGAGACGCCGCAAGTGCCGCCACAAAGACATGACGTCTCCCACTCGTTAGCGTGTTAACATCACGCGCCAACAACTTTTTCTAATATAAATATTATTTTAATGTCAAATTACTACACTACCCTCATGCCAACTAACAATTAACAAAACAATCGGAGCCAAAAGACCTTAATACCCCCGGTCCCTATGAATTAAATTCCTTTGATCCAAGTGTATATTTGTAATTCAACTGTTAATTAAAAAAATAAAAATATCAATATACCCTACTGGATACAATGAATTTTTTTTATTCCTAGAGATATTTTTGTTATTTCACTTTTCATAAAAATAATGCATAGAAAAAAATACTCTCACACAAATTAATATGACTCATGTGAAAATATAAAAATGACTTTCAATTGAGATATTAATATATCTATATCTATTGTCAAAGTCTCCCCTATTACAGTGAATAGCAAAATAAGTATACGGACACGTTGATTCTCCCATCAATCAATTTTAGTGTACAAACAATTTTAGGATATTACAGGACACAAATGCCGTTTACCATATTTTGTAATCCACGTCAAAGCTTAGAGGTGACTTTGGTTGTATGATCCTCTTTAGATGAAATAATGAATTATCAATAAATAATGAATTTATTTTCCTTTTGACGGAGGCCAAAAACCCACGCACTGAAAGTTTTTATTACACTCTAGAATTAAAAAAAAAAAACATTTAATATGTTTTTAGAATTGAAAAAACAGTAGCTTTTAATTAACAGCTAAAATTTTTGAGACCTATTCTTTATTCCAAGTTTCCAGCAGCAACAATGTAGAAGTAATTTATTTATGTACAAAGAGTTTTAAAAATAAATAATAGATGTATTTTAATTGATCAGGCTCTAAATTTATTTTATAAAAATCATTAATTTAAATGTTATAAATCTCAAAACTACTAAAAATTTATTTAATTATTAATTTTAAAATCCTGAAAAATTATTTAAGGTATGCTCGAAAACTTAAATTATTCAAAACTTAATAAATCTGTCAACCGAATTATTTGGGCATTACATTTTGTATACAAAAATATTTAAAAAATAGGTGGAATATAGAAAGGTCCAAATCACATTATTTCAACTCGGAAGTTTTGATCACCTAACAAGCTAATGGTAAGTGAGAGAATGAATATGGGCATTTACGTAAAGAGAAGGGCATTAACTGCTTTTTATTCTTTTTAGGTTAGCTAATTATTATTATTATTATTTAAATGTGAGATAAATAAAAAATGAATGCGTGAGGAGGAATCATGAGAACGTGTCGTCGTGGTGGGTGCGTCGGATAGGAGGGGAGGCCCATCAAAAGAAGAATTTAATAAAAAGCGGGAAAAGGAGGGCGTGGGTTGGGTTGGCTCACTTGCTCTTTCTTCCTGGGTCCCACTCTACCCTCTATTGGCGGGTAAATTTGGCGGGTGCAGCAAAACGACGAACTGTCAAGGTGCTTCATGATCTTTATTCACGGATTTAGAATTTTAAATAGATAGACAAGCCACGCCACCAGATATCCATTTATTTATATATATATATATATATATATATATATATATATACAAA
>Ga0307510_10006274_pt1 | contig 14187 bp, 14 predicted proteins | sample 12_EM_MG_FD_207224 | JGI IMG/M metagenome (GOLD analysis project Ga0307510, IMG submission 207224) | Populus trichocarpa ectomycorrhiza microbial communities from riparian zone in the Pacific Northwest, United States - 12_EM | ecosystem: Host-associated > Plants > Roots > Unclassified | place...
CTTATTCCTAGGCACATGGTCATACCGTAAAGACCGAAATAATTGGGCATCACGCTAGGACGTTGGAGTTGCCTCTCCTGGTAAGGTCTGCTGTCTCAGGTGAGGGCTGAAGGAGAATCTTCGCGGTGTGTTTTGTCCCCTAATCAAAAGGGGCAATTCTGGACGTCCTAGCGCCATGCCCAATTATTTCGGTTTTTACGGTACTGTAGATGGAAGATTAGATTCACTGATATCAAATTTTTTACTGAACACCCGGGAAGTTTATTAAATTCGCCCTTAAAGCGATCTTAACGTCGGTGGATTATCCCATGCTGAGGATTCTAAATTGTTACTTCCTCCGACTAAAATATTCAGACATTTGGTGGTGTGCACTGGATAAGGTACTGTACAGCACTCGTACAGCACTATCCCCAGTGTACTATCTTCATTCCTAGATTTCTGCTGGCTACACTTACATACAAAGGAAACCATTTTGGTATCATACCGGGCCATATATTTATTCCCCCGTCGTAGCTAACTCGACAGTGAAAATAGCGGCGGTCTACGTTCGGCACCAATGGAGAAAAGGGGGAAAGTCCTTCTATACAATAACTTGGCCTGGTATTTCGGATTGGGGGAACGAGGGAGAAAAAGAAAGGGGAAGGGGAAAGAAAAAAGACTCGCTCATGATAAATCACTTTTGAGGAGATATAATTTTCTAGCCCTCCCCGTCTAATGGCATCTCAACATCAACACCAGGTATGATACGGCGGGTGCAAATGGAACTTTTTCCAAGAAGCAGGGGGCACCGCACTAGAACCAAGGCCTAGAAGAAGGAAATCATGCAGAGGATAATCAAAAAACTGGAACTCATACCACCATCACTCGAGTGAAGTGTAACGGACTGCCCTCTCACATGCCAAGACTTTACATCCTCAACCACCATAAGGTTTTGAGCAGCCTGACCTAAGTGGGAGCTGTTAATAGCCTTGCTCGAGGTCACCGCGCGCATCTGAGCTTCAGCAGCAAGAAGCCGCGAGCTACTGGAAGTATGCTATCAGGACCAAATTTTTTTCTCTTTTTTTACCATCTGAAGAGTCTCATACCTAAATCCATGGATGGAAAATTTTTTAGTAGGGTCTTGGCACTTGTAGAAATAGTAATGTTACCCTCACTTAACCGTTAAGAGGAGGGTAAAAATATTTCACATTTTCTCCATTCAGGGCAAGAAATTTATTCAAAGCATTTATTTTTTATCCCATATGCAGTATCCGGTATTCTGTACCAATTTGTAGTTTCTTGTTTTTGCTTTTGAGGGGTTACCTGGCACGCACTTGGGGGAGACTAGTTGCCACTCCCAAAAATTCCGATTGCACCTTTAGGACTTTGACCAAGCGCGACCGAGCGATTCAGCCTGATGCGGTGTTTTAGGGTGAAGTAAGCATAGTAAGCATATGATCGTTACTGCTACCGCGCCGCTCGGTCTAGGTATGGGAACTGCCCGACTTAATGGCTCTCCCTCCACCTGGCCCCTGGGGAGGACCCGCTAGGGCGGGGTGATCCGGATCTGGCTGTTAATGAGGAGGAACACTCCCCAGAGGATGGCATCTCCTGTAATGGTATTTCAGTGAATGTGGGTGATAGAGCTATGAATAAGGTCTATCTATTGCCCTTTATCGAAGGAAGTAGAGGGGCTGCATCAGTTATACGCTTTTACAATATAAGTTAGTGGGTATTTTTTTGGGGGGGATTACATGAATTCTTTGGTGTGGGGTTTAAATGGGTGCCAAGGGTTGCCGGTGAGTATGGATTAACAGCTCTCCTGGTTGTCGGAACAGTAGGCTTCTGAACACTGTTGAAGAGTGAGCTGTGATTCCTTGGATTCGTCATGATAGGCATGATAGGGGTTTTCACAATCTTCACTCATTCTTGAGTTGTCCCTTGGGGAGCTGACCAGAGAGAGCAGGTTGGCTCCCAGTGCAGCAGCGCAGGCTCGGTCTGAGCCCAGGTCTTTGTTATCGACTGAGACTTCTTGTGCTGTCGTGGCAAAGTGTGGCTAGTGTGGGTCTGTTAGGTGGGCTGAGTGCGCGGCTTGTGCTTCTGAGTCTACTTCTAAGATTCTGAACGATTATTATATTCAGTAAGTTCATATATAAGCTTCGAGGGTGGAATTATTAATTTTCTGTGGATCTGAGAAGGAGCGAGTGAGGACCTGTGACCTGGCTTTGGGCCCCCGAAATAAAAGTACTGACAAAGAGCGGTACTATGGTCACAAATCCTAGCTTTGAATATATCGTCTCTTACCCGGGCTTCCTGGAAGGCGCTGTAATACTAGATGGCGATCCTAAAGTAGTTCCGTTACCACCGTCGAAACTAGGCCCGGGGGTGTGATACCCGTCTTCCTGGATTAGCTTCGCGAGTGACCACTCATGAATAAATGCAAGTGCAAGCATCCATCATCAGTAGCCCCCGCACTTCTCCAGGAAGGAGCATCGAGCAAGTTGGGTTTATGGAGTGCTGTACCAGGGGAGTTTTACTTGTGGTATTCCGCCACTTGATGAGAGCATGCAATAAAGGGAGTTCACTTAGGCCCTGTTTGGCATGCCACAAATACCATGGTATTTTCAGTTTTCCTCAGTATTTCTGGTTGAGATAGGATAAATAAACCATGTCGTGTTTGGCATGCACATAAATACTATAGTATTTCTATCCTTCAGATAAACTTTTCCTGTATTTCTTTTGTGTGATATTTCTGATAAACCTACCTGTATTAGGGTACAACTTGATTTATTATTGTATCATACTGCAGTAGTTTCACAAAGTAAAGGACAGCAAAGATTTTCCCACTATGGAATTTTTTCTTCTGGTCACAACCCTGGTAAACCATCAAACTTTTTATTATGGCCTAGTCTCTTTTACCCCCGGCCCCTAAAATAATCAAAAAGCCGTCAAAAAAACAAAGGATTTTTGTCATGCCAAACGCTAGTATTTTGACAAATACTCAGTATTTTTATTCGGAACGATCCTCTGTTTTTAGGAAAAACTGAGTTTCTTTTTCCGGTGGCGTGCCAAACAGGGCCTTAATTGATAACAAAGGAGATAGTGAGTGTAACTTGTAGAGAAGATCTAGAGGCCTTGCCACAGCTAAACTGGCTGCTGACAGAAACCGCGTTTTCCCATCCTAAGAGAGATGCTTGCGGATCACCAACCTGGCGGGAATTGGGACACTCAATCCAAATACTGACGGGCTCCAAAAGGTGACCTTGGGATGACCTGAGCGGCTCAAGTCAAAGCGGACTACAAGTTCCCAGTAGGGTGGTTTTAGGTTTTGACAAATTCCCGCACGCTCCGTTGGTGGTGGTGCCCTTTTTGAGAGTGTGGGGGGTGCCTGTGAGGGTGTGATTCGAAAAGGCTGTTCTCAAGCTGCCAGAATCCCCCCCACAGGGGTCCGAAAGCTTAGGAAACGGTGGCACTACTTTGAATTGCACGACCCTGGGAGACCTTGGGCATTTTGAATTAGGACCCCCCCGGCGTCCATGGCACTCCGAAGGGGTATTGATGAGCGGGTACTATGTTATCCCTAGGGATCTGTAAGAATCTTTCCTTGGGCTGGGGTTACCTGTAGTAGACTGCCTATAGGCCCTTACTAGTGCATGCCCCCGACAACTACCCCTCAGTTAACCATTCAATGGCAAATTTCTCTCACCATGGACGCATCCGGAAATTGCGAGTGAGAAACCGTTCTGAATTCTCTGGAGGATAAAGTCTCCGGCATAAGCTCTAGTACCATCTTACTCTAGGACAGCCTTAGTAGGCGACAGCGTAAAATGGGGTTTTTTTTGGAAGATACCATACCACTAAACAACTTAAAAGAGGTATGGCGGATCTAAATTACTACAGATGAAATACTCCTTTGCCATCATCGAAATACTGCTTCTAATCGATTTATAACCTCCGGGCTATGCTTGAGACCTTTGCCTAAACTTTTCTATAATAGTATAGGAGATGCTGATGGGTTACTTTGCATAGTGCAGGATTCGACTTTTCCAGGTTATGGGGATTGGAGTCTAACTTATAGGGATATTGTGGCTTCCCTTTTTTTCCTCTTTGCTCTCTCTATTTTTATTTAGGGGGGGGAGTAGCTACTACTGTTATTACTAGCTACAGTCCTTATCGAATATACTTAATGAGTCTCATTCCCCCCATTCTCATTTCCCAAATCCAACCTACTTGTACCGTACAGACAGCGCGCCAACCCCCCACGTCGTGAATGCGATGCTGTTCGCGCACCCCAAATACGTGCACCACACCACACCACGCTACACGGATACCTCGTTCCCCGCCTCAGTCTCACATATCCCGATGTCTATCAAATTTCTAAAAACACGTATGCTATACTAGTGTAGTGTCAGGAGGTCGCCAAAGCCATAGCCCAGACCGCAACCTCAAACGGGATTCGATCGGATTTTACTCGTCCATACAAGTTACAAGCATACAGAGCCCGAACACTTGGGTCCGAATTTTGTATGGGCTGTTAGATGCGCATAGGTAATTTACCATACGAAAGTTTTACCTCTGTCCTTTCCTGTACATACCAAAGAATAGTGAAAACGGGGATACTAGCCATGGAATTCGGGGAACATTCCCCTCTGACGAGGAAAGCGAGTATTTCTGTGGCAGATCACAGGTATACACCGGAACCCCCCCCGTTCCTCGTTCTATCGATATCGTGAGAGAATACTATGATTGGATACCGATGCCCTTTTTTTTATCAAAGATAAAGTATCATAATATTATCAGGCGCCTGAACTGTATATTTTCTGAAGAAGCAGTCAAAAGGTCAAGAAGAAAAAGTATTATCGGCCAGTTCCTATGGTCTAATGGCTTAGGAGACTGGTCGGCTAATTTGAAAACAGGGACCATCATAAGTTCGAATCCGGGGGGCAGTGGAGTAGTCGAGCATTAAAAAAAATGCTCGGCGAACCACTTTTTTTGCTGGGGGGTAGTCTAGGGTTGGTAATGCCCTTGGGTCATCGTACCATAACTGGTATACCTTACAGCTTAGAAATTATCAACCAAAGAGAAAGATAGGATCTAGGGGTACAGTGCAATTCCACCATAGGGTCAAGGGGTACGGAGATTCTCGGTTATGGGAGTGCTCTCAACCCCTTTCGATTATGGTTCGGTGAGGGCGTGGCTGGCAATCTCTAATCTGTATTTCTAGGGTGCCAGAGTATTTCCTGTAGAGTGGGTGTAGGGTCTCGGGCTCGCACTCGGTAGCTGTGGAAGCCTTGGCCCTATAACAACAGATAAATTACGATACTGAGGAGATATCACTTTTATACAAATATGAAAGAGGGCCATGAATCTTATGATGGTAATGTTACTACGATACTCTCAGGAATTAAAAACAACAACTAAAGTCATTAATAATGTACGAACAATGGGGGAGGGGAAGCCCATCCCATCCATTATTCTCCTTTCTCCTCACCTGCCGCCCCCACACTCATCCCTGCATAGCAGTCATACTCCATCACTCGATCACATGGTCCGGCACAGCTTACTCACCGGACTACCACTCCCCTACGGGTTGATCACAACCTACCATTTCGGCCCACCAGGAGCAGAAGAGTGGCACAGGGTCTGCTCCGCCTCTGGGTAGATAGTAAAAGGGGTTGCTTCTCCATTTTATTGCTCCACCGGAAGTGACGGGGGGGAGGGCACAACGGTAGAATTAAATAGTTATAGCTCGAGACGCCGGTTTTGGGCCGGGTTGCACACGGGCTGAAGGGAGTAGCGAAATGGAATATGAAGCAACGAAGTGGAAGGCGTGACGACAGCGGCGAAGAGACGAAACAACGGCAACATGTATATGGGCAATCGCAAGAGATTCCAGGTTCGTGTCGTAGGGGGGGTTTTCTCATTTTTTCTCATCTCCACAGGCTATTTCGCGGTCCAAGATACAAGAACGAAGGAGATAGAAGCAAAAGGATGCTTTAGAGTTTAGTTTTTTATATAAATAATTTTATTTTCTCTTCCTATACTCCATGTACGAATACTGGGCAGGGGTAGGTGATATATTCACCTCCCGTGCCTGCTGCGATCCCTGAGGGGGCTCCCGCTGTGGTCTCGGCCGCGCGTATGCTTGAGCTTGAGCTTGCTGCTGCTTGGCCTTGGCCTGAGCCTGGATCCGCTCGAGCTGTGTACTGTAATCGACACACTTGATCGGTTTCCCATCCTCGTCCCACATGGCCGCCCTCGCCTTCTCCCAAAGCACCATGATATCCACAAACATCTCTTTGTTGAAGCCGATCTTGCGACAGGCCGGAGTGTAAAGGTACTGTAGTGGGACGTCTATTCCGTCGCGGAACTTGTTTTCCAGGTTTAGGGAGCCCTTGAGGACTCGAAGGGGCATCGGAGGGGGCATCCAGACTGATGGCGGTACGTCGGTGTAGCGCTTGTCGCTGACGGCTTTCGCGAGGGACTGGTAGATTTGCTCTATGCCTATCATTTTTCCACCCTTGGTGCCACCGACGGCTTGCATTGGGGTTTTGGAGTTTGGACGGCCACCGTATGCGACAGCTCGGACGCCATGTTCTTGGAGGCCTTCTACGAAGGATGCACATGCAGAGGCGCAGATTCCGTTGCTTACCTATGGACTTTTAGCAAATTTCCTTCGCACACGTTGTTAGACAAGCACTTGCCACAATGATATTTCCTGTTTCAAATGGTTGAGGTCCGGTATGCTTCAGGTCAATACTAGAGGCTTCCTGGGCATACTGTTCAAAGTCCTGTTTCCACTTCGGAGAGTACCACCCTCCGTCCCGAAATATCGGGCCCAACCACTGCTCCTTGCTTTTGAAGTCTTGCATGTTCTCGTCCCTGTAGTAATCCATATATCTCCCGTTGTCAATATTCTGAACGAGTGCCCAAGTAGTCGGTGACCAGCGGATGTTCATGCTGCTGAATTTCTGCTTTTCGGGAAATAACTGATTTAGGACATCGTATGGAAGGACAGCTTGTCCTCCACCGTTGTGGGATACATCGATCATGAGCCGTTTAACCCCATCCTTCTTGAGCGAAACCAGCTCTTTTGCGATAAAGTTTTGGAAATCTTTGCTGAACTCTTTGAACGTGTTCTGGTTTTGTTCCTTGAACGTACCGAAACGGATAATCGCTGTCTCAGGATCACTTCGTAGGATGTACGACTCTACGGCGAACTCTGGGCCACTCACCCTGGCGGGTGGGTAGCCGCTGGGCCTTTCTACCACAACCGGCTCCTGCCTCTTTTGAGTGTTTGTCGACCGTCTCTCGAGCACGGGCGCAGATTTGTCTATCAAAATCTCTCCTAACCCAGCAGCTTCGGATCTTCTCCGGGCCCTCGGGGATGGTTGCGGCAGAATCAATTTCTCCATCTCGGTCGTGTTGAGGAAGCAAAGCTTTTCCAGACTCTCCACATTATTGAACCTAAATTTCCCATCCGTAACCATCTGGCTCGTAAACTGGACGGTCCAGGGAACATCCCTCCTCGTGCCATTCGCCCACCAGATAGACAACTCCTCTCCATCCCACATCTGCCTCTTTGCAAACATCCCACGGGACAGACCCGTTGGGACTGTGAACTCCATCTGCTTCATCCTCGAATCCGGATCAACGTATGCGAATGACTCCATAGACATCCGTGTGTATTGAGTAAGCCATTCCAGGGCCGGCTGGTCGTTGATCATGACGAGCTTATCCCCCAATTTAGCTGCCTGCCAGTTCTTCACATTCCAGTCCTTCTCGACAGTCCATGCTTCCCACACTGTCTTACCTTTCGCCTCTTCCTCGAAGAGAACGATAGGGTAAGCGTGAACCCAGTAGTATCCATGCATACACATTGTATTGAGCGATGTGTGGCCGTCACGATATCTGTTAAAGAGTACCATGAGATCATACTCGAATGACCAGTGATTTTGGTATACTTTGTTATTGATCTTTTCTTCCATCATGTCGAAAGTAGCGTTGAGGCTAAATGGTGGAAGTTCCAGTTCCGGTGGTGGGGTCTCATGATATCCCGTTGATGACTCGAGATCGAAAATCACTCGGAAGGCGTTGATAGTCTGCCGGGCAAATGGCTCATTGAAGGGAACCGCCAGGATACATTTTCGCCAATCTTCGCCAGTTGTGCCTATTTGCATAGTGGTCTTTTAGCATAATTTGATCTAAACTAGTGATGAGGAAGAAGGAAAAAAGAGAGACACTCACGTCCGTAGTTCTGAGTAAAGTAAGTGCACGGGTCTTGTTCCTGTGTAACTCTCTTCTCAAGAGGTAATATTGGGGCAGGTTCAATGTAAACACCACCCTCACCATCCACCTGAGGCCAGGTTGTAAGACCACTGATTGCCGTTGAGAAAATCCAAGTGACCGCCGCCGCAGAAACAACCACGGATGAGAGCCACATTCCTTCTACTTCAAACTTCCCTCTTGGAGCCAGTCCCTCTAAATAAAAATAGAAAGGGGAGGGGAGGAAAAGACAGATACGAACAACCAAACCTAAATAGGAGGCAAACGCACAGGTGAAGGCTAAAAGAGCGTAGTATCATATATAAAAGGAAGGAAAATGAAAGAAAGAAGGGAGGGAGAGTAGGGGAATTAGGGCGGGCTCTTTCTTCCACTCTCATCCAAAATACACAAGCATCAAGCAAACACAAGAACTCCAGATGCGCGAAGAACCAAGGATTTTATAAATGGGCTTGACTTGACCTCTACTGCCCCCAACCCATTCCAACTCGGTAGACCTTATATACCTACCGAAGCCAAGTATAGTACATCGTGTCGTGTTCCCTCGGTTTCCTTATTTCCTCTTTTTTCTCTGTAACCTTTTTTTCTTTTCTTTTGGACCTTCCCCGATCCGAAATGCGTAGATACGACACCATTTATGGATACTCATCACCGAACTCAGATGAGTGAAAGGGAAAAAGAAGTTATGCCCGCTGGATTAAAATCAGCTCAGTAGATAGCTGAGGTATGCTGAGGCAACTGTGTCCGTCGCTCCGAGTGGGGATCTCCAAGACGAATGGTATCGTACGGCCTTACTTCCTACGATATTTGCCATTCCCACCGGGTGTGCTGCCGCAGTACACCGGTAAGTAGCCGGCTAACACAACGCATCGTAGAATGGCAAAATGGCGGGAGGGTGTGTCAGCGTAGGAATGTGCTGTGGCTGCGAATATTTGAGAATCAAGTAATAATATTATTATCATCATGGTATCAGCAACAAGCGAGTTTTTAGCAGTGGACGACGCTGCGGTGGTGGGGGCTAGGTTTAATGGTGCTATCATACCCGTTTTCAAAAGTATCTGGATCACTTGGCGCTGGGAGCCTGAATCGGTTGATTGGTGGGTGAAACCTTAACCAGTACGCTAATCCAAAATGCCCAACTTCAAACTGCTATGGCTCCTCCTCAACCACTCTTGCATTTCCTTTCTCTCTATTGTTGGATAGAGGGTAGGGTGGAGATTCAGAGAGTACAGAGATATTTCAAATAGACTAAGCTTTGAGTGAGTTACAGGGATTTAAGACAGCGCTGTTGTAATTAGCACCATGGTTTAATGCTTCCTCTAATATAGGTCTAATGCGAATCTTGCTGATATGATACTTTTGAAAACGGGTAGTGCAGTACTCGTAATGTCCTGACGTTTGTGAACACAATTGCCATTGCATGCCGCCAAAGTTCAGCTTTTTTGCAATGATCTTGGCATCATGCAAATGTGGTCGTGTTCATAAACGTCAGGACATTACCAGCACAGTGCGAGTTGTTAGTTGAGCACAGGACGGTGTGTACTGTACGAGCCTGGCGGTAAAAGAACTTGACCCCCACCGGGTTTCCATACAAGATGCACAAATTTAACCACCCAAAACCAGGGTGGACAACGGATTTTATTCTTTATTATAAAAAATATCCAAATCAAAGGGAATCATAGAGAATTTAACATATAAAAAAATTGGCAATTTTTTTCACACACCCCAAGTGCCAGGTGCTAGCAACAAGCAAGTGAGGTCAACCAGTTTAGTTGCCATGTGGAAATCCCATACAAATTGACTGTCTTGGCAGTGTTTTTAGGCTCTAATCTTGGAACCTTGGCACTCAGAGTTCCTATGTTTTCTGTAACCTGGTACTCAAGTATGTGAACCTCCATGTTAGACTGTGCTATCTAAAAAAATCCCTGGATTTTTCCAATCTTATGGTGTTGAGTAAGCACCTTTTAAAAGTGGCCATTTTGTATGGAAAACCCGGTGGGGGTCAATTTCTTTTGTCACCTAGATCCTACCCTCCACCATCCCGAAGCGGGCTAAACCTAATCTCGCCAAGAGTCAACAAACAAGCAAGCAGCCCATCACCAGCAAACAAACACCAAAAGCTCCCTGCCTACCTCTCAGCTCTCCTCTCCATTACTAATAACCACCCTCACAACCACAGAAAACACAATAATGTCCTCCCCCCCCTCAATATCCTCCCCGCCATTCTACCCCTCAGGCTCCCACAAGCGCAGAATCTCGATAACCGGCTCCTCCTTGCCACCGCCCGCCGCGAAAAAGCCCAAGATTCCTCCGCCCCGCAAGCTCTCCACCTTCGCGCAGCCCTCGTCGCACCCACTCCGCCAGACCTCCTTCCCACCAGACCCACCGCCGCCCGGCGCGAAGGAGGACGAGGAGGACGACGATGCGCGGGAGGATGATTACGGAACTTCCACCGTTCTAGCGGAGGGCGCTGCGGGGAACTTCGGAGGGGAGGATGATGAAAAGATCAAGCTTTCGTGAGAGACCCTCTTCTCTTCTCTTGGATCTCGTGTTGGGAGCAAGCGGTTTTAATGTGGTGGGATAGCGTCCTCCTGGACTCTTTTGACAGCCAACAAACACAACGCTACGAGGCCTTTCGTCGCGCGAATCTTAACAAAGCTGCCGTCAAAAAGCTCGCCAATCAGGTCCTCTCGCAAAGCGTCACGGCTGGGGTAGGCACGGCGATCTGCGGTTTTTCAAAGGTTTTTACGGGAGAGATTGTGGAGCTCGCGTTGAAAGTTCAAAAAGAGTGGGCAGATGCGGACGTTGAAGGGGAGGGGATTGAGAATATTCGGAAAAGGACAAAGTCAGATGGCAGTCTTGGCCCTCTGCTTCCTGACCACTTGAGGGAGGCTGCGAGAAGGTACAGGCTTGAACTCCGTGGGGCTGTTGGCTTTAGGGGGTCCATTGGGGGTGGATGCGGGAATGCCCTTGGCGCTGGCCCGGGCGTCGGTGGCGAGGGTGCTGTTGGGGGTGTGGGTAGATTGTTTAGATAAATTTCCTACAGCATTACATTTTCCTTTGGAGTTGGGTTTGCTTTCTATATCTCTTTTTGTCTTAGGATTACCTTACCCAAGTAGACGGGTTGTAGTGCTCTTAATATTCGCACCCCAGTATTGTACTCCACATCTGCAAATTGCACGTGCTCTTTTAATAGCACATTGAACATGAAACTATGACGTTTATCCCATTTGGCCTCTGTAGTAGAGTTACTAGAAACTCCTCTCATTCTCATTTAGACTGATAATGATGTATTGACGGATCACTCCCGGTGAAGGCGTTCTTTGGTGGCAAGAGACTTTCGGTTGATCCAAGACCGTTCAGAAAACAAAAGATAAGACACGAAGAATAACCACACTCAAAGATCAAACTGTCCTCGAGAATTGCGGTTGTTGTTCCCCCTGTGGTTGTGTTCTATGACAAGCCCCTTTCTCCCACGAATCTATGCTAAGTGCCAAGCTTTTTGTTTCCACCAAACCACCATAACATTACGTGGTGTTTCTCACCATTTCTCTCTATCCCATTTACCCGTCCGACAGTATGGTACTAGGGGTAGGGGACAAGCAGGGGCAGCAGAGGCCTGAGCATATACCCTGGAAGGAGTATCGAAGAACCAAAAAAGTAAGATAACCGCCAATTCGAGCATTCCACTACCCCCTGCTTGTCCCAATATTTTCCCCCTCACCCGAGTACTAGGGACCAACAAGATCGAAAAGAAAGCCAAAGCGCTATTTTATAGTCAATGAGTTTTAAAAATTTCAAGAGGGGAACAAGAAAATACGAGCAAAGAGTCGTGAGAAAATTAGAAAGTTCATTTAATTCGCCAGTGTTTTTATCCATGTAAAAAGAACTAGGAAATCTATGCCCACTTTTGCACAACAACTGCATTAATCAAACCCGCATCCTTAATCGTCTGCTCCATATCCTTCAGCTCCTTAATGGGGAAGGTTGTCTGCAAGAGGTAGCTCCTGGTTCTGCTCTCCAGGCTTGCGCTGTTGACAAAACCATAGACATCTCCGACGGTGTGGTTATGATTGAATCTGCTCCTCAACCTCGTTCCATCACTCAGCCGAACCTGCAAGGTAGTGTGAGGCGCAGAATCATCCACATTAATAGTGGGCACGGGAGCTGAAGCGGGAGCTGGGGGTATAGTAGGAGGTGTGTTGACAGGAGGGGGTGCTGTGGAAGAGGACAATGTCCCGGGAGTAGGAGAACCAAGCCTCTGCCCAGCACCACTGAAAGGAGCCTGCTTCTTCTTTGCTGGGACATAGTCCTCATCGATGCGTCTGAAAACGTTGACATCTGCTGGCTGGCCCGGTTCAACATTCATCAAACTTAATGGAGCACGTCCATTTTGGATTGCACGGAGAACTTCCTGATTTGCAGGATCATCATAGCGCATCAATGGCCCATCTTCAACACTGAAACCGTCACGCCAGAAGGTAAGGGAGCGGGTAACGGTAGGAATTTGGGTACGGCGTCTTTCAGCATCAGGATCGGGAATTTCGATGGATTCAGTGTCATCACTCCCTAAAGTGCGGCCAGTACCAGTGAAACGTGGGCGAGACGGGCCAGCTTCCTCTTCCTGAGGACGTGGGGGGCCTCTATTCATAATTAGCACCACGGCCGGAGAGAAGTTTACATGTGGTAAAAAGCTAGAAATGCATACTCTGCTGCGCGCTTGAGAATATCCTGAATGAGATGCCCTTTGCTACGAGGATCACCGGGATTCTGAACAGCTAGGCCACTATGGTTACACAGGGGTTAATATTAGCTAATGTAGTGGGGCAGCGAGCAGAAGGGAGATGAACTCCTCTCTCTCCAACACTTACGATTTCTCGCCTCCAGCAAACAAGTCCTGCTTCTCGTCTTCGGAATTTTCATCCTCTTCGCCATCCTTTCCTTTAAGATCACCGAGAGTAGCAAACCTAGAAGATCTCCTCAGATTAGAACGGAAGTCCCCCACACCCCCGTAACAGCTCAAAAACCGAGGTAGGAGAGAGTGCAAGCACCCTATTCCAACAGGAGGGAAAGGCGGATAAAGCTTCACATACCTGGATTTGGAGCTCGAAGCGGCAGCACTTCCCGGTGCTTGCCTGGGCGGATCGTAAAGAGCCTCACTTTCGTCGGAGTCAGAGTCGAGATGATGGTGGGAAGCCCCAGCATCAGGAAGAGGCTCGTCAGCTTCGAAAAACTGTTCAGTCGCAGACTATACGCCTTGTTAGATCATCTGCCCCTAGGGATTGGATCCGGCTAGGGAAGGAAAAATGGATGTTTACCTCAATATTCCAATTCGAAGCTTCGAGAAAATGACGAGCCTAACATATCGATAACAAATCGAGTTAGTTAGCAAACACAAGGTCTGAGGCACAGCTAAAGGTTTAAAGTAAGGTAGCAAACCTGTTGGGGATCAGAGCCCGTAACAGCGCAGAAGTTCTGAATTAAAGAGTCTTGATCAGACATGGTGGGTGAATGAGCCTTGGATGGATGCTTTGAAGGAAACGTTTTTGACGGTCTGTTCCCCGGGTCAAGTAGTTATGAGACCGTTTGATGGAACTTGATGGGGGGGCCGTGGAGGGTGAAGGCTAGTTGCTTATGTGTCGAGACAGAGGGGGTGCGGGACGGAGGGGATGGGGGGGCGCGAAGGAGGGGTTGAGTTACTATGCACAAACCAACCCTGAGATGAGGGTGCCTAGTGAATATGGTAAGTGAGAGGAAACACAACCCCACCACAGCTAACAAATAAGATCTACGGAGGGTCTATGATACCACAGCTTGTACTCGAGTATGATACTTGTACCGGTATATTAAAACTGCTCGGGCATTAGGGTAGTCCACTTCCCAGCCTTGCTCATCCACTGGTATGCCTAAACGCAGTGAAGCAGG
>Ga0307510_10006275_pt1 | contig 14186 bp, 13 predicted proteins | sample 12_EM_MG_FD_207224 | JGI IMG/M metagenome (GOLD analysis project Ga0307510, IMG submission 207224) | Populus trichocarpa ectomycorrhiza microbial communities from riparian zone in the Pacific Northwest, United States - 12_EM | ecosystem: Host-associated > Plants > Roots > Unclassified | place...
TGTAGGTCATGTTTTTGGGCAACTGTGGAGACTAGAGCCATTGCCTGCAGAGAAGAAATCAATGTGGAGAAGAGAGATGGAGTTACTTCTTTGTGTTGGAGATCACATTGTGGAATTAATACCCTCCTGGCAGACATTTCCTGATGGTAGTAAGCTTGAGGTAATTCTAATTATGGTCCCAATTTTAGAAATGTACAATGGAAATTTGCTCGCAAGGTCAAGGAAAAGAATAAGAATCTTAGAACAGAGCTTAATTAAGCAATTTGGCTGTTGGATTTTAGTTTCTCGACTGTTCTGATGATAAACCAACATAACATGACTGTAATATATGCTTCCCCTCCCCAATCCGTGTATTTATTTTCAACAATCTGATAACTGATTCTTGAACTGTGTACTGTTTATAGCCTAAAATTTATTCTAGGATGTATTCAAGTTGTCGTTTCCGTACCCTTGTGTGAAGAAAGCTTGTGCTAGTTGAGATTTTTAGGATAGAGTCCCCGAGAAAAAGAAGATCCAATTAATTCATTTGAAATCAACTCAATTTTTCCTTTTCTTTTGTTTGGTTTTCGATGTAATTAGTTTCTGCACTTTGCAGGTCATGACTTGCAGGCTTAGGTCCGATCTTTTTATAAATCTACCAGCTCTGAGTAAACTAGACAATATGCTTCTTGTAAGATTTAGCCCTACTTGTTACTTTAATCTCTCTCCCTCTCTCTTCATATCTGATCATTTTGGAAGTCATTAGTCTGTTCCCTTCAATGACAGGAAGTTTTAGATAGTTTCACGGACACAGAGTTTTGGTATGTTGATCAAGGGATTGTAGCCCCAGATGCAGATGGGTCAGCCTCTTTCCGTAAAACAATACAGAGGCAAGAAGAAAAATGGTGGCTACCCGTACCCCGTGTCCCAGCTGGTGGTCTCAGTAATGATACAAGAAAGCAGTTGAACCACACACGTGAATGCACCAATCAAATACTGAAAGCTGCAATGGCAATCAACAGTGTTGCTTTAGCTGAAATGGATATTCCTGACTCGTACTTGGAAGCTCTTCCAAAGGTTAAATCTGGCATTGCACCAGATTTTTTTGTTCTGTTCCTGTGTCAAACTTTGCTTGATTTTTTTGTTATGTTATGGAATCAACACTGCATTCACAATTTTCTCAATATTTCCTAATTATATGCTCAACTTTTTTGTATTGACTTGATTCCATTGATCCAAATCTTTATGTTTCTTTCTAATATTGTAGGCAGTTTCTGGTTTATCATATGTGTTTAAATGTAAAGTAGACGCATTTCATGAATCTTCTGATGAGGCACAATAACTTTCAATGATTTGCATAGATTTTTCTGTGTTAAGGGTATGTGACAGTCGGTTGTTAATTTATTTTCAGAATGGGAGAGCTTGTCTAGGGGACCTTGTGTACCGATATATTACTTCAGACCAGTTCTCTGCAGAGTGCCTGCTTGATTGCCTTGATCTGTCATCTGAACATGTTGCTCTAGATATTGCAAATCGTGTGGAATCAGCAATTTATGTATGGCGTCGGAGAGCTCATTCAAGACCCCCACCTAATCCAAACCGCTCCACTACAAAGTCATCATGGGAGATGGTCAAGGACTTAATAGTTGATGGAGATAAGAGGGAATTGCTTGCAGAAAGAGCTGAAAGTCTCCTGCTTTCCTTGAAGCAGTGGTTCCCTAATCTAACCCAGACCACCTTGGACACCAGCAAAATCCAATTCAACAAGGTTAGCTCTCTCTCACTAGCTCCATTATTACTTCAACCCCACCATCCCCACCTCTTCTGTTTCCTAAATTCTTCGTATCAACTTGACTTGTTTTTCAACTTTTAGGATGTTGGGAAATCAATTATCGAGAGCTATTCAAGAGTTCTGGAGAGCTTGGCGTTTAATATTGTGGCCCGTATTGATGACTTGTTATACGTGGATGACTTGACTAAACATTCGGACAAATTGTCTTCGGTTCCAACAGTCAGTGTGATTTCTCACAAGAAGGTTTCAATTCCCTACTCTGTGCCTGTCTCAGGCACTTCATACAAAACAACATTTAGTACACCGAGCTTTTCACCTATGCCGCTTATTAGTCCTGTACGGGGAGAGAGAACTCCATTCCTCCACAATATCACCACTTCCAACAACGATAACAACAAGCCTCACCGTCGTGGTTTTGGTGTGAAGAGAGTTCTGACGAACTATCTTGGTGTTGATTCAAGACCAAAGATATGTGGTAATACAAACGAAGGATCATGTCCAAATCCAAAGACAAATCTAAGAGAGGATTTCGGGCCGGAAAGGGACTCACCGACCCAAAAAAACGTGACTAAATTGCCTCAAAGTGCTCCCAAATATATTGTAACCTGACAAGGAAAATTGAAATATAGCTTGAGAATTAGGATTGTTCATGCTGGAGAACCTTCTGATATTTATTGTTGTTTACGATTTTAATTTCTTCCTTGAGTTCTTGATTGTTACTGTCAATAGCTTTATATTCAAACCAAAAAAAGTTTTATTTTCTTTGAGTTATTGGTTGTTATTGTCAGTAGCTTTTTCCCATTTCATTTTGGGACACGGAGTAAAAAGTTCTTCGACGATGGGGGCATTCCGAGAATTGAACTCGGGACCTCTCGCACCCTAAGCGAGAATCATACCACTAGACCAAATGCCCATTTTGATAAAAGTGTGTCAAATTATGTAAATAAACATAAAAAATATGCTATAACATAGAAATTAATAGTTATGATTTTCTTATGCCATGCCATGTTCAGTCTTAAAAATAATTTATTTCGAAGAAATTCATACGAGAATAGTAATTTATGTAAGAAGGTTGATTAACCATGCTTGAAAAAAAAAGGGAAAATTAAAATTAATATTTCATAAGTTTTAACCTAGTTAATAACTATGTAAGCCTCTGGTAGTTTTAAAAGGACTTAAACTCGTAATCGTTAGGAAACAAATTCAAGGCTTGATCAATTAAATTACTCTCAAAATTATTTTATCTTTTTTTTTATATATAAGTTTTTGATCATTTTATTTTGTACAATGAAATGTTTAAGTTGATATAGATTAGTTAAATACTGGTACGATTAAGTGATGAACACTAATACTAAAAATAATATTTAAATTAATGTAAATTGTTACGTTAGCAAATGAATAAAAAATAAATATGAAACATTTGATTGCAATGAATAAAATATTGAGATGGTAAAATATTAGATAATATTGTTTTTTAAAAAAATATTAAAACACTAGCACATTAGATCGACCAGGACTAACCATATTTAACCCATGAAATTTTTTATTTGAGGTTTGAGCTCGTGACAACACTATAAAATCAAGACCGAAATATGATGCAATCCAAACCATTGTTTTTAAAGAAAAAAGAAAAAATTGAGACTCTATTAACTGACTTGATTGAATCCATTAAGTCTATTTAATTTAATAATATGATTAAAAAATAATAATGAATAATAAATAAAAAGACTGAGATAAACCATGTCATTTTAAAAATTAGTCAAAATCATATAGAAACAAAAAAAAAAAATTCCAATATTGAAATAATTAAATGCTGAAAAATAAAATGGAAAAAATATGATGTAACAAAAACAAAACAAAACAAATAATGTTTTTACCTCAAACTACACAATGGGCTAAATACTCTTTTTATAACCTTAAAAATGTTAAAATAAACGGAGATAATGACATTCTAGGTAATATATTTTTTGAAAATAAATATTGAGCAATTGATTTCATTTAATTTAAAAAATATTATTTAAAAATAAGCTAAACATAATAAAGAAAAAACATATAAAAAACCTAGATATAACTCAAGTATTTTTTAAAAGCAATGAAAAAAATCTATACAAAGAAAGAAACTTAAACTACGAGACTTAATATCCAGTTAAATCAAATGTAAACTGATGAAACTAAAAAACATGATTTAAAAAAAAAAGAAAAATTCAACAAATTAACCTAGAAGAATCTCTTAAATCTAAATTAATTTCTCAAACTTGCAACCCGTTAAATCCTAGACTTGAAGTTAATTAAGAAACTCAATTTAATGTTGAAGAATAAAATAAAAAAAAATTAATTTTAAAAACTTGCCAATGTTAAAAATAACAATAAAAAAATTAGAATAAAATTTGATATGTAAATATAACGAATAATGATGAAATTATAATTTTTTTTATAAAAAATACCCAAAATAAAATAAATAATAATAAAAAGCAAGAAACAAATCTAAAATTAAAAAAAAATTGATATTGGATAAAAAAAAAATTCAATTATAATAACAATGACCAAATCCACTTGAGATACCTCGAACAAATCTAGAAATAACAACCGAACACTTAAAAAAAGTTATTTTACCCCTGAAAGACCGTCTGAAAAAAAAAAGGTAATTCACTACTATAATTTACTGTGAATTAAGGCACCTGTAGTGGTTTTCCCACACTAAAAACTAACTATATTAATATTATGAAAAAACTCTTCTCAAGAAAGTCGTTGTAGTATAGTGGTGAGTATTCCCGCCTGTCACGCGGGTGACCCGGGTTCGATCCCCGGCAACGGCGCATCTTTTTTCTCTTTCCTCCTTCATTCACATTTTGCCCTTTCAAAGAAAGAAAGCGTAATGCGCACTCTTATTTACGTCGTGACACGTTGCATAAAGTCCAAAAAACCGTCCGCTCTCCTTGTCCAAACAAATCGTCACTCTTACTCTTCCTCTTAACCTTTTCGCAACTTCCTTCCCCATTTCCTACGATGAGAAGCTCAAAACCAGAAAAACAAACCCTAATCAGTCACTCAAGGAAATCCCACAATTTCCCACATAAACCCTCCCCTGATTTAACACTCCATCCCTCTTCACCATCCGACCTCTCAATTTCAAATCCCAATGACAACCAGCATCCATATCACCGCCTTAGACGGGATCGTAAATGTGAACTCCCTCTTCACACTAGCCGTCTTCATTGGCCTAGCTTGGAACCCAACTGATCCCACCAACACTCTTATTGGCCCCAATGACCCCATCTCCTGCTCTCCAAGCCCCAAAATCGCTGAAGATTTGATCGCCTTCCACGTGTACTCATTCAGCTCCTTTCTCTTCTCTAGCCTGATCGCTCTCGCTCTTAAACAAGCTATCAGGGTCGCTAAAACTTCAAATCACACTCATGGAAATTATTTGGAGGCGGCCGAGCTTATGTTAGCGCACGTGAATAAGAATTTGATTCGGGTTGGGATGTTGGTTTCTGGTATTGGGTCGGTTTGTGGATGCGTGTTCTTGATGCTGGCGCTTGTTAATGTTGTTCAGTTAAAGCTTGGGAGTTTGGGTTGTGGAAACGGACATATTTATGCTGCTGTTGTTCCGCTTGTTATTTTGGTTCCTGTTGCTCTTTTGGTTTATGTTTCAATTGTTTTGTACGCTTTTACTCGCTAGTTGTGTTAATGTAGTATTTAATGTTGTGTGATTTATGTGAGAGGATAATTGTATCCAATGAAGTAAAAAATGGGAAGTGTTTCTTCCATGTTGTAGGCTTTCCGATATGTAATACATGTGCAAGTTGGTTTTATTAATGGACTTGTGAAGTGATTTTAGTATGTTTTTGTGATTTGTGTTACGTAGGCTTAAATTGTTTATAGAATGATGCTATTCGTCTTCAAATATCATAACAAATCAGTTTGCCCGATAACATGCGGAGTACAATGGATAGTTCGAGATAAATAGGATCACTGTTGTTTGTGTTTGTTGCATCATCCGCATGATATCAGGGTCTGTGTTTTCTTTTCCTTTTTTTTAATGTTTGATTTGGCATAATTTAATGTGGGCGGTGTAATTAATCATTAATGATAGGTGCGATAAAAATGGTGGGAAATGTTTTGGAGTTGTTTTGGCAGAAAGAGGAAGTAGAAAAGCGGGAGGCTTAATGATGGTGAGATGGACTAGTAATCTTGGGTTGAGTTATGACTAGAGAGTAGAATTAAGGAGAAGTGGGATCATGCTTCCACTTATATGGATCTGATTTCTTAGCAGGTTAGTGAGAATAGTCCAGTGATATGGGATAAGGACTCTACTGCTATTTCGTAATCGGAGTACAATCAGGCAATGGAAACCCCTTAGATTCCTTTTCATGGGGGAAAAAACGTGACAGCAATAATGCTGAAATATGGTAGATGATGTTTTGTCCTTTGGTGGATCCTCATTAGGATGATCCTAGAACTTTTACCTGACAAAACGAGTTTTGCCTTGGTTCTTATGATCGCTAGTTGTCTACATATTCCTAGTTTTCATTTATTGTCTCTTCTGTTTGTCCTGTGGGTATGTTCTATTTGGTCTTCACCTCCGGTACTCTATGTTACCTCACCAAAGTAAGCTATATTAATTTAACATTTTTGATAGGTGTTGAAGGGCCTATTGTGAGATATGGTTGGGGTGATGGAGAGGGGAAATTGTCTTGGAGATATCTGGAAAGAACAAATTGCTGCTCTAGACTTTGTCGAACTCTAATTAAGTTGAAGTAAAACTTTTATATCAACATTTTGAAATACATGATGCTTTCTGTGTTAGTGTGGTATCCAGATGGAAGAGCAGAAGTGAAGGAACTGTAAGGCTGTGAGTGCAGCTGCTTGATTGATGTTGCGTAGAGAGAAGATGAAAATGATTTGATTAGCCTTTATCGTTTTTTTTCCTCTGTGAAGGATAAATGCATTTTGTTTCTCCCCTGTCAAGAATTCGAAGTTGCCTACATGATGGAATTGGCAGTGGATTCTGATGAAGGTCAGTGATTCTATACTTGCAGGACAGAGATTAACATTTAGCGTTATGTCTTTTTTATTGTTACATACCCAAATAAATATTCCGGGGAAAAAGATCAGCGGGTGCAACCGATCATTTCTACAAGTGGTGTGTTCTGGTAAGCTACTCTTGGTCATGTGGTGCCTTGCACTACTACCTGTTACTTTAGAGCATTTGGAGAGGAAACTCGGAATCTTTCACAGTAGTGTGAACATTAGAGGGCAATAACGGTGACATCTTCATAGATTTGAGTACACTGCTATGCTGTCAATTGCTCATGAAAAGCTCCCATTTTCCCCTTTGAGAAACACTAAAAAGCAATGGAATGGTTCCGAAGACTTTTAGGGAGCACTTGCCGTCATTGGCTAAAATTTACCAGGTAAGTTTGGAATCCAATGTGAAAGGAGTAGGTATTGCAATAAACAAAATGACCTTTTACTTGTAGTGCTACTTTCACTATTGTTTAAAGGATTCAAGTGCAAGCACCATTCAGGTGCTAGTTTAAGTATAAAATCCTGCGAGGTAGAGCACTACTTGTGCTCTGCATTGAAGAAATGGCAACTCCAATGAAGAACATTTGCTTTGTTATGTTTCTTGCAACTCTCAGCATTGCTTTGTTCAATCAAGTTGACGGGGCTGGTGAATGTGGGAAAACCACTACTCCTGACAAAGAGGCATTCAAGCTGGCTCCTTGTGCATCAGCAGCACAGGATGAGAATGCTTCAGTTTCTAGCCAATGTTGCGCCAAGGTTAAGAGAATTGAACAGAATCCAGCCTGCCTATGCGCTGTTATGCTTTCGAACACAGCTAAGAGCTCTGGAATCGACCCAGAAATTGCAATGACAATTCCCAAACGTTGCAACATTGCTGATCGTCCTGTGGGCTACAAGTGTGGAGGTAGGTTCACAAATTCCCTCTGTTTCAAGTCTTCTATATTTCTTCCTGTTGCCTTTCTCTTGTTTTTCTCAGTATCAGGATGATTTATTGACTACTATTGTAACCGTTTAAATTTGCTTCTTTTCTCTTGCAGCTTACACTTTACCCTGAAGAATGAATAGCATGAACAGCGCTCCCCCTGTAATGTACTTCTACCAACCTGCTGGAGTTCACATCCTTGTTGCTAGTTCTTCTAGCTACCAAATTTAATGTAACATCCAGACATCTGAATAATAAATAAACTGTTGGTGTTTAATCTCCTTTGGACCGATCAATTGCGTTTTGTTTTCGTTTTTTTATTTTTCCCAGCAGATTCCCTTTCTTTCTAATGTAAATTAGTCCACCGCCCACTGCCTTAGTTCTTCGACCCGTCGGACAGGCCGTGTTTTACAGCTACAATTTGATGGCATGAAAATAGAAGAGGGAACTCCTCTGCGCAAATGGGCTTGAATATCATGGAAAGAAGAGCATGGGTCTCCATAGTGCTCTATTAATCAGACTTGCAGACTCTGTGGATCAACAACCTTTAAAACTAGTAACGAGTGGCCATTAGATATTCGTGCTGCTTGAGATACCCGATTCAAGAATAAAAGACGGTTCTTCTCGAATCATGTGTTTAAATAATTAACAAGGCAGGCGCAATCATGATCTAATCGTTAATATTTCTCCATTTATACTTTCTGAATTTAGTCAATATCTGTCACAGCAGAAGCTATAATATGGCAAAAGCTTGAATTTGAACAGTACGATTTTTAGAGGGAGAGAATAGAATTAGAGCATAACAGTCCAAAGACAGGTAGAATAATATTTAGTTCATGACTGGACTACTTGACGGATTTGGTTAACATACAGGATTCTGCAAGGAGTGAAAGCATAAAACTCCCACAGCAATATATCAACTCGTGCATACAACTAGTTGGGAAAAAAAGAACCCAACAATATGCCTCCTTGTCCTGCCTTCCATATTAAGCTGTACTAGTCTTTACCAATCTCTATTAGTTTCTTAGTTCCATGGTCTATATTGAGGGATCTCATAGTCATAATTCCTGCATCGAATTAAACAAACACCATTAATCATCTGAATGGCCTGTAAAAGGCAAAGAAGAAGAGTAATATGCATATTTATGCAAAGAAGAGAGAGCCACCATGCATGTGAATTACAATGTTCTGGTTTTTTTTATAATGGCAATTTTCTGATGCCTTCAAACGTTGTCTTACGATTATATTTTCTTTCCTTTTGAGAAATCAAGAGTGACTAATATATGCGAGTAATTGATTACAAAATTCTTAAATGGATGCACAATGGATCACTAATTTTGCGCACCTCAATTTGTTGGTGTTCTGCACTTGATAAAATGGGGCTAGATGCCTAATAATAGAGTGAACCTGCAAAAATGCATCGGATCAAAATTTATCACACAGTCATAAAATAACATCACAATACCACATATTTACAACTATACAGGTATCATACCCTGCCACCAGTTCCCCCTTGAAGCACTGTTCGGATCGTTGCCATTGGGATTTTCCTGTTCATCATCTTTCTTGAACTGTTCAAGGGGAAAAAAGAAAAAGTCAGCTATCACTTCAACAGCTAATAAGAGTAAAATAAATCAAGCTGTCATGTTCCATTATTATTGTAATGCATCTTATGATGCATGATCAAGTATTGGATGACATACTCTTAACTTCCACACGTATTAGTTTATTGACAAATTCACTACTCACAACATGTTGATATTCTGAGTTCTTGGTTCTTGGAGAATAGTTCTCTTGACCACCGTAGTAGATTGACGAGCTGAGGTAGCATGGTTCTGGTGTTTCATTCTGAAAAACTACACTCTTGCCTTTGCCACTGCCCTCTCCCTTGGCTTTCTGAGCGACATTATCTGAAAACAACCAAAAATTATATAGCATCCATATCAAGCCTAGAGAACTGATCAGAGAACAACCTACAAGAGAGTAATTGTGCAATATAAATTATAATGGAGGCATACTTTCTGCTCTAGCAACAAAAAGTTTTGATCACATACCTCGATTCGCATATTTTCCCCTGCCACCATGATTTTCCATAACTCCAGAGTCCCTCCCAGCTGGCACCTGAATCGGAACAGTTAAACGATAGAAAATCTCAGCACTTTCAACAAGTACAACAAAAACTGTAATGTTCTCTCTGTTTCTTTTATCAGAATTATAATATCGATCCAGGAGACAAACTCACAGCACTCTATTTACAGCACATGTAGTACTTCAATTATATATGAAATGGAGTAGCTATCGATACTTATTTTTATCTCTTTTTATGTGGATATTGATGTGATTTTTTCTTTTATTTTTCATATTTGTCTCTCTTTTCAAATCAAGTCCATTGAATAAGTATTGTTAATGACTAACTGAGTATTTTGAGATTTCTCACCCCTACCTTCTTAAGCTAATAATTATTACAAAAGGGATTCTTTCTTTTCTATTCTCTGTCTTTTGCTTAACATCCCTTTTTTCCTTTTTATGTTAATCTTTTTAGTTACTTTGCTACCCCCGCAACTAAATATGGTAACAAAAACCAGGAGAACCATGGAAACCTTGCATTTTAATTCGTCATTACTGATTGTTGGGCTGATGGCGAGAGGGCAAAACCCCACCCGGCAACGCATGCATAAAAGTGCAACAAATTAAAGAAGGTCGTGAAGTGTACCTTTGATGGATGAGGAAAAATGGACTCGAATATCCCACTTGAGGCGGGTGATGAAGAGGAAGAGTCTTTAGGACCAAAAAGATGATCAAAAGAAGAAGCAACGACTTGCCTTTTGTTTTCCATGCTAAGATAGATTTTTTAAGCTTTCTTTGTCAACCAACGAACAAAACTACTCTTTAGCAGTCTACAACAACGACCACACTGAAACGAAAAGACACCAAACAAAAAGAGGGAGCAAACTCTACTGACCCCAAAAGGACACCCAAGAAAACAACACAGATAGGTAGCAGCAGTAGATAAGGTTTGCAGTTGCAGAGTGAAAACGAAAGAAGGAAACAAACAGATAAAGAAGAACTTCGAAATGCAAAGCACGTGAAGATTTGCGGTTGTGGGATATAATGCAAAACGGTCTCTGCTATTTATAAGCCCAAAAAGACGGTGTTTAGGGCTGCTAGCTGCTGCTGCTGCGGCTGCAATCCCACGTTCCTCTATTCAATTCTCTACATTTTTTTCTATCTTTGACATATGGGATGCATCCTTTGTGTACAAGTGGACATGTTGCCAGCTTCCAACTCCTTCGTGCCACGTGTCCTCCATGCCCATATCTTTGACTCTCCTTTTCCTGTTATTTTCTTGCATAAAGATAAACGGATAAGGTCGTTGGCTCAACTTGGCCTCCTAGGATATGCTTCCAAATAGTTGACCCTTCATCCTTTTTTTTTTTTTTTTTTTTAATTTAATTTATTTTCTTTCACTGAAACTAAGTGATAAGAAGATTTACCAATATTCCATGCATTGAAAAATAGATATTATAGGCATCTCCCTGCAAAATCTTCCCAGGCTCAATGACGAATATATATTTTGTTCCTAAATCAAAAATGTTTTTTTTTTTTGTGTGTGGGTAACGTTGAAGCGCTCATGGCTGGTAGGTTGCTGAACCTTTTCATGTCACCGATGTAATTTCATCAACAATATATTTAGAATCACGACAACTCAACATTTTTATAAGACGTTGTGCCAAAAGAAAATCAATCTCTTCGAGTTTATCTTGAAACAAATTAACATAGTGCTTTGATAGGTAAAGTACAGTGTTTTTGTGCACTAATATTCTATAATAATTAATGGACGAGAGTATTCCACAAGATCAGGATAATAATATGAATAATGAATGGCAGGGAAAGATAAGGAGGAAAGGCGAGACAGCATAGATTAATGGCTCCCTATAGTCCTATTGACAAATTAGCACGCGTCATGCTTGGGTTTATGGTAGGTGTAAATTTTTATCTTGGATTCGAGATGGGCAATAATGCTGATCTTGGATTTGCTAGGAGCCTAGGAGAGTTTTTTGATTAATATATTTTGGCATTTTCCTTATTGACAATAATATTTGTGGTTGGTGGTATGAGGTCGGCTGCTTAGATAAACACCCAATTCTCGAGATAAGGTTCTCCTGTCTGAAGCCAAGACACTCAAAGAGAACAGAGAAGATGATAAATCCCGTGCCTAGGCTGTGCTATTGCGGCTCCAAGCAGTGAGCCAGAGAATTGTCGCATTATTGTCTTTGAAAATACATATATAGCCATCAATTTGCTCGAAAAGATCCATGTGAGATTAATTAAGAGATCCTTGATTGATTAGCCCCTGAAGGGACGTCGTTAATCTGAGCGCCGAGCGTGGATCCACTAAATAAATTCTCGAGGATAAAGGAAGATATGTTTATTTAAACTAGGTCATGTGTGGTGCTGATACTGTGATTCCAAAGATTTCGAAGGCATAATTCTTTTATTGGATAGAAGAGGATAAGCTCATTTAAAGTACTGTAACTTTTCAATCAAGCGTGACATCACTCACAAGAGTCTTGCCAGGGCTAGTCCCTAATTGGGCCCGGTTTTGTGGCAAACATGTGTTCCACTTATCCGCGTTTTTACCTTTCTTTAATTTTAAATGAGACGACTCCTCATTATACGCTCAGAAGAATTCAGGAGAGAAAGAATCTTAATTTATGAGGTCCATGTTAGCTAGTAAAATCACTACATAGACTTGAATCATATCGATTAAAACAGTATGATATGTATAGTTCACGTAGTAAGTCTAAAAAAAATCACAGTACAAACCTAGAAAAATGGGAGTTTTTTTTTTTTTTTTAATGTTTGGGGCTAGCCGCTTAAAAAATAATCTTTAAATCATGACTCTAAAAAATTATAATTCAAAAATCATGCTAAAGAAATCTTAAATTAAACAAAAACTACTTTAAAGCAAGTTCATATTTTGCTGAACGGGCAGGTCCTGCTAGCTGAGTTTGGCTCTCAAGGATATCCCTTGTATCAAGAGGATAAGAAAGTAGAAAAAAAAAAGGAAGCAAATTCTTTTTAATTAAATTTCCGCGTCAACCGGGAAATTCCCGGCATTGCAAAACGGCGAGAATATATTCTCTTGCAATAAAAGTAAGAAGCTAGATGAAATTAATGTCAACTGCTGCCTGGACCTCCTAGTTACATTACTGCAACAGAGAATCAAATATATAGCTGGTCAAATTCCACACAATTGCAAAGAAAGGTATATACATTTCTATTTTCTAGAACCTGTGGCGGAGACGAAAGATGATTTTAAATTCGTTGTTGATCGAATCAGGCTGCTGATTTCTGCAAGTTGTTGGATCTGAAGGTTAGTTTTGATTTCAAGCTTCTTTGCAAATATATATATAAAAATCAAGAATATTTGTCAGTGGATGATAGGATTGACTAATGCTCGAGGGTTGAGTCTGTTTAACCAAGGAGCTGGATCCCTGAGAGAGAGCAACTAGTCAAATTGCAAGAAGTTGCTAAGAATCATATATTCCAGCTTTTATTGATACTGGAATAATATAAGCCAAACTTTCATACGGCAAGCTTTGACAAACGTGATTTGTAAAATTTCTGTGTTTAATAGATTTAGTTGACATTTGGATTCTCGTAACTGCATGGACCACCATCACAGCTAGACTCCAAATAAATCTGTAATTGTCTTCGATGAAAATGAAAAATGAAAGCATTTAGTTCCCCAGAGGACCACTTGAGCAACGTTTTAGATCGCTTCGTAAACATAAATCAGAAAGTTTAGAATTCTCAATTTTAGAGATGTCATGTTTAGCTCACCATGGATCAAATGATTCAAACCTGTTCATGGTTGAAGGGGCTGCTCCTTTGAATTTCTTGCTGGTTTTAGAATTATAAATAAAAAATATTTTAAAAAACAATTGTAATTACACCCTCAAACAAGTTTCTTTGAATTTCTTACTGGTTTTAGAATTATAAGTAAAAAGCATTTTAAAAAACAATTGTAATTACACTCTCAAACAAGCTTTAATTATTTATACCGCACGCAGATTAGATATTTTTATAATTTAAAAAAAAAATTTCAAATAAAAATTTAAACTAAGAATTTTTATACTAAGACTTGAATAAAGTTAAAATAGATTAAAAGATAAAAAAATATTCCAATCCTGAAATTAAGGATGTAAAAGATGATGGTACGGTGGCTTGTCATTATGATTGTTTGTCTAAATAGTGTGTGTGTGTGTGTGTGTATATATATATATATATATATATTTTACTCTCCGGCTTTTTCTTGTTAAGAGACTACGAATAAGTAATTTCTGGGATATATATAATTAAAAACTTCTTGGATCTAAAACGGTGGGTAGGGACTACAAGCTGTTATGAAGCCTAAGGTTTATTAATTGGATCTCTGGTGACAAAAAAAAAAAGAGT
>Ga0307510_10006276_pt1 | contig 14180 bp, 19 predicted proteins | sample 12_EM_MG_FD_207224 | JGI IMG/M metagenome (GOLD analysis project Ga0307510, IMG submission 207224) | Populus trichocarpa ectomycorrhiza microbial communities from riparian zone in the Pacific Northwest, United States - 12_EM | ecosystem: Host-associated > Plants > Roots > Unclassified | place...
TCTTTTTCTTCTTGTCGAGGTCTTTTGGGACGGCGCGTTGAACGCGTGAGCCCATCTCGCGAGGGTCGATACGTCCGGCAAGGGAGGTTGGCGCGCCATCGGGCTCCTTGTCTCGTCGAGGTAATGCAGAGCGGTCGGCGGTCAAGACAAGGGAAGAGATAGCTCCATAGTTATAACCTGATAAATCAGGTTTTCCAGGAGGGCGACCCGACATGATAAGAGTGGTGGGGTCTCGTCGTTGTTGCCGACGTTGGCAATGAGGAAAACGTGACTCCTTCTTTTGCCAGACGCGTGAGATCGTCGGAGTTTAAACTATTTCCGTATCCGCCGTTTGGTGGCTGTGGCTTCACACAAACTCTGCACACCCGTCTTACCAGGAACACAATTGTAGGAATATATATCGTAAGCGACACTGGCGTGACAACAACTGGATGCGCCCTATCTTAACCGGTACGATGACCAGTCACAGCTCCTTTCGTGGCTAGAATCTGACAGTAGATGTACGGACTTAATGTGATGAAAATAGGAAACCACGTGGCTTTCTCAAGGATTCGGCGAGCCCCAGGAATGTCTCTGACAGGCGTACCTAATAAAAGTATCCATCAATCATTGGGATCGGAGAAAAAGGAGTGCCTTCTCTCACCGTGTCGAGAGCCTCCGTATAAGATGAGGGAATGTTGGCGTTGGCGGGGAGTAGCGGATCCCGTGGTGCGTTGTTCTGTACCTCCTGGGCAATTTGTGCCATCCTACGCAACGAGGTCGAAGTAGCCTCCTGCCCAAAAGAGACTGTGTGGAAGGAAAGCGGCCTCCTAGCGTTTATCTCGTTAGAAGCTGCTGAACGAACTAAAAGATCTACCAACCCCTGGCGTACTGCGCTACGGCAGATGTCGAAAATATTTTCGTCCCTGATGTCGTCTTCACCGTCAGACAAGAAAATCACTACAGGGGTTCTACGGTGTGTCAGCGTATAGTGTAAATGTCACGAGCCCTCCCAGAGTGGGCCCGTACCTTTCTGTACTCCAATGCGCATCCATAATGCTCTGTGTTCTCTCCAGAGCACGTGTGAAGTCCGTACCGCCATCGGCTTCAAATTGCAAGGCGGCGGTCAACAGCTCGTCCGGAGAACCGGTGAAATCGCTCTCTATAGAGGTCGAGGGTTCATGGTTGAAGAAGATCAAGCTATATGCGTCCCTTCTGACCCCGCCAATTTGGGCATTGCGATCTATAGCAGCCTGGCGGGCCAGCCAGAAGCTGTAGAGGGCAGAGAAGACACATCCAAGCCTGTCGTTTGCGGTGGGAGTAATGCGGTCGATTCCGGCCGAATTGGCAAGTGGCTGACGATCTTGCTGGCACATCGACCCAGACCTGCACGCAAGGGCGTTAAGTTCACACAAAAGTGGGAAAAGCGTCATTGCAGACCTGTCGATGACGAAAATTCTATGGAACCGCTGGATTAAGTACGTGGATCAGTGGCAAAGGATTGACTACTCACACATGGAAAGCTTGCTGCATAACTATGGGATTTCTACAGCTAAAGTGGTGGCCGTCATTTGACACATAGCCAAGACCAGCGGGCGCGTTCGCAGCATCCATGGGCGCGTGGAATAACGCCAGGGTGCAGCGTGACGGTTGCGCGTTCGCTCCGCCCACTTCCTCGGTATGTTCAGGGCCTTTAAATTTCGTTTCAATGGCCGCCACAAAGTTTACGAGGGTGTCATTACCTGGACACATCGCATCGCTGTTCTGGCATGTTAGACAAGGTGTAGCTAACTTTCGGTATTAATGGACCACGTACCATTTCGCAAAGTTCACTTGATCTTCGCGAGGATATGGGTCTACAGAGAAAGTTTGGTTAAATATAGGTAGTACAATGTCATCAACACCATCACCTTTGAAACCTGATACTCGAATGAGCCCGATCGATTAGAAGTGATCATAAAATGGGCTTACCCATTCGGCGCCAATGAAGACCATGGGTAATCCAATCTTTCTCCTGGTCAGGGTTTGGGACCATTCTCTGGTTGATGTGCTGTGTCTCCGGATTATCGCAAGGATCTCCGCGACAGTAGTTGACATGCACGTGTCGCCCCATCGAAGTGCATACCAAGTTGCACAGCATAGGAGCGCCATCGTCATTTGACGAGAATTTGCGTCCTTCCAACTCGAGGATGGTCTCATCTATCCCGTCTCCATCCTCAATAGCCCATCTTGTACGAGACATAGACCCATGGCGCGTTTCGTGCTCCTGCTGGGTGTGTCCTAAAACCAACTCAGCAACTAACATACCACTGGGAACAACTACCAAACCTAACGGAAGCGTGCACAAATAACCGCAAGTTTCACACCTAGAGCCAGTGAGTACTTCCAGAATTCGGACGCTTACTGTGCTTACCGGCTCTCGCAGAAGTGGAATGGCTGCTTTTCGTTGCTGTGAATGTGAGGGCCGGGGTGTCCAACTTCCCCAGGCTCGATCATCTTGACGCAACGGATCCGCTTCGCAGCTGAAGTAGCGTACGCTCAGTAAGCTAACGTAAGGCACCGTGAAACGTACCTTGGGTATACTAGACTCATCGTTAGGAGGTCAGTACATCGCCTCGACGAAGCCAGGAATACCTTGGTGTATTGAAATGTTTCATGTCTGCCAGTAAACGTAGCCTCGATCGACTGGGGCGTTGTATCTATTTGGCATATTCCCGGGGCAGAACACAAGGCGCTACAAGAATGTTCTTGTCTGGGAGACTCAAATGAATGACTTCTCAGATATAGGGAAATAGCAACCCACCCGCATAGGTGACTCTGGTCAGGTTCCAAGCCATGTAGATGGTCCCCACAACACAAACGCTTGCATAATTCGCATGAAACGGGACAAAGTCTATGTTCACAAGCATGTACCACGTGTTCTTCATCTCTACGCAGAGCTCTATCATAGCGTTATTGGTAGAGGAGCGACATGGCTCACAGTGGAACGCGGCAGGTCTCGGGACATGTAAACGGGTTTCCGTTCGGAAGCGTCAAGCCAATTAGGTCGCACGGCTAAGAGCACGATTCAGTTTCGGGAGAGAAGACAGCATTCAGCGTAGCAGACATACTTGACCGCACATATGGACCGGAGCTGAACAAATGTGCTCGCCATCGTGCGCGACTGACTAGCGAAGAGTGAGGCAGCGTACATACGGAAAACTCAATGGTGTTACCTTGACGCACTCATCTACACACCCATACTTTCCAGCTAATGCGCAAGGCTGTCCGCACAGATGAGAGTCCACACGGCATCTGTCGCCAGGAATTATGTGAGTACTTTATCGGTGACAGAAACATGTGACACCACGAAGAATCTTACACGTGATCTCCGGAATGTCCCGCGCTGAGGGCCAGGTTAGCAAGGTGAATACGAACACAAACTTGATTGTACCTACGTTTGGCCACAAGGTTTGGCTGTAAGGAGATCACGTTGGCAGAACGTACAATCGTGGATACATTCGTGGCTCGTCATGCAGTCGTGACCGCCTTCGTGCAGCCGGCTCTGGACGCAGAAGAGGCTACAGTTAGCACACTGAGATCTGCAAATCTGGACGCTGGCTCGTAGATCAATGACAGCACTGTCAAACGTTCTGCGCAGTTCTTCTATGCTGGCATTCCCCGCTTGGAATCGTTGTGTATTCGCCTTCAGCCATTTATCGACGCGAGCTGTGCGCAGGTCAACGAGGTAGGTCAAATACTGGGCAAGATCGGAGATCCATTCAGAGTCGTCGACGTGTTGCCTTGCATTTTTCCGGTCCCAGGACTCACGGAGAGTCTGGAGATGCCATTCACGATCTGCCACTGGAGCATCCGGCCCCGCTAGCAAAAACCGGGCTTCTGTATCCTCCCCTTCGATCTCTAGGTCCGAATCAAAGTTCTACGGTCATCAGTAAAGTGTATGGAAATCGCTATGTTATCCTTACTTTTAGTGGCTCTGGCTCGGGGAAGACCTCTGAGAATCCCGTCTCCAAGGCATTGGGCAAGATCGCAAGGAGGGTATTCGCCCGATGCGCTGCCATGGTTTCTAACAATAGGGATTCAACACAGGGGCATGTATCAAGACACAGGGAACCCACGTGACATAGCTCCCCAATCGTTAGCCTGTTGTGGACACGGTACTGATCAGTTACCCGTTAGTAAAAAGCTGGCCAACCAGACCTTCAACTTGGCCATCAACGTCTTCAATGTGTGCAAGAATTCGCCGGCGGTGTGATGAGATGTCGGCTGCTGGTCAAGCTTCCTTTTAAGGGCACCAAATAGCTTGTAGAACTCTTTCGATTCGATCACGGGCCACGGTATAATCTGTAATTTTCCTGCGTGAAGACGGCTGATAAAGTTTGCATCTTGCTCGTCTTGGACTATCTTCTGAAACTTGAGCGAGAATCTAGATAGCTTTAGTGGAAGGTGGACCGGCATGCCTTAGAAAACTCACTCCCTTGTCACTTCAGCCTTGTCCGAGTCAATGACATCCTGAAAGAAGGCATGAGCGGGTGAGCAACTACTACCCAGCACGGCAGTTTCGTACTTTGATGATGACCACAAGGGTCGACTGGAAGAGTGACGGGTTCGATGTTGGGTCCAAAACAGACGAGCTTGACTGGAAGGATTGAAAGAGGCCAGTAATATCTCTGCTCAGAGCAAAGTTATTACGGAAGAGGACCTCCAGACAGAGTTAATTAACGACGATGACCACAGAGAGAGGAAGTTCCTCACGAGATTAGAAATAGCAGTATTGAAGAGAACAAGAAGAGTGTCCTCCTGGGCTGAACGCTCCAGGCTATGAACACCTGTTGTTTGTCTCTCAGATGGTATCCAGCGATCCGCGACAAGGTTCGCCGTACTCACCCTCAAAATCTAGGGCTACGATAAGTGCGTCATCTGTAGGAGAAACGGACATCCAGACGCCCTCTAAGTGTGCAGTTAGTACCCTAATCTCGGGTGATGGTCATTCGGAAAACAGACCAGTTGTTCGCATTGCACTCCCGGCAAATGAAGTATCGACGAGGTGATTGAGAGTGAAACTCTTCCCAACCGATTGCTCTCCCATAGACGAAACGACCTTAACAGGCTTGAATTGGCGTCAATGACACTATGAATAACGTTCTGAGGAAGTACAAAGGAACCTACCTTTGATGCCCAGTAAGATTGGAAAATAGACTCATACCATCCAAGCGACAAGCTGTCCACGATTTTGTTGACTTCAGCACCAAGTAACGCCTTCTCCAGTTGCGTCGACACAACTCCATCCTTCAGTGGGACGAATCTATTTTCTTGGGTGATCGCAATGTGGATCGGGATGAGGCATAACAGGTCCGCAAGCCATTCACCGGCTCGGAAACGGGAGACCGGCCAATCCGGACTAGAAAGGACCTGATCGGCAAAGGAGGGGAAGGTACGTGCGGACACGGCGATACTCTTGAGTTCGTCACCAGTTGGCTTCCGTGAAGCCCTTTCGAAGGAGTAAATGATATCTGAAAAGTGAGAAGAAAAGGGACGCCTGTCGTCATCGGTGACGAACACCAGTGTCTTCTGTTGTCGTTCACTGGATGATGTTATAGTATGACGCTTTACCGCAGGCACAACCGGGAAACGTGTCCAGACATCGGCGTGGCAGTCGATTAGGCAATTGTGGATAGTAGATTTCCCATGGCTAGATGACCCCTTGGCTCGTCGTTCCTGGAAGGAGAACTCAGTTGCCTTACGAGTAATGGCGAGGATAACGGAACGACAGGACCGCGACCCTAGGTCAAGACCAATAAGATGGATGTTGTTACGATGGACCATGGATGTAAGAAGTGCGGCGCTGAGATCGACAGGGAAATCAGAGAGCTGGACAGAAATCCCACTGGTAGATGCGAATGTGGACCAGTGGTAAGACGTCATGGTAGACACGCCGTCCTCTTCTTGAATAACAAGCGCACAGGACCCGTCTGGGGAAGAATAAACAGCACGTGGTACTTGTGGAAGTTGTAGAGACGCAGGTCTACAAACAGGCGTTAGGGATCCGTGTATGAGGAAAATATAATGGATAATACTTTGGTTGCAAAGTGATCAGAGAAAAAATCCTTGCCTGAGCGTCTGAGTCGACGAATAGTATCTCTTCAGTTCCATGAACGAAACATGCATGGACGATAGACACTCCAGAATTATAGAATGGAAGGAGGTCGATTGGAGTGCCCTGTCCACGTAAGGACTTGAGCTCTTCGTCAAATACGAAGATATGGAGTTGCATCTAGGAACGTGTGTTAGTTGGAGCGAAATCCATCGGAAAATCAAGGACATACCCTGGCGGATGCGTACACAGCTAACATGCGTTTTGATTCGTCGAAGGCAAAGAGGCAAGTCTGACCGATTTTATCCTGGTGGAAATATTTGGCATGTGTTCTATTCGTGATGGCAGTATCTATGCGACTGAGACGTTCAGAAAAGATCATAACGTTTCCTTGAGGGTCGAGGAGGCCTAAGAGGATTCGGTCCCCTTCCAAAAGATGGGCGTATCTAAATGGCGACGATAAGGACCGTCATCTGCAATTTAAATAAACACTTACTTGACAACTGTATCGGAGGGAACACGGAATGTGTGAGAAAGTCGCTCATTCAGGATGGGCGTTGGGACGAAAGCTGAATCGAGCTGGAGATTGTGACTTTGCTCTGCGAGCAGGCGTAGAGTGTGGATGTGGTATTCGATCTCTTGGTTTTGTAGAGATTCCTGTCGCCCGCGGATAAAGTAAGTCTCTGTCCGGCTCGTTAAGATACGCCAACGGTTTAATCGGGGAGCCCAACAAACCTTGGGTGTAGTATCGCTCCTTTTTTGGTATGAAGCTGTCGACATGAATACTTGTACGACTGCATTGCGTTAGGCTATCTTCCTTCTCGAGAATGTGGTGAACGTACGATCTGGAGCGCTGTCGCGTTAAATCCTCAATTTGATGGACGAAGTCAGACCGGAGGTTCTCGAGTTCCTTTTCTTCTGCGCTGCCAACCTCTCGTTGTATTTGTTTGTCGCACTCTACTTTCTGCGTCGACAAGATCTGTTGGCCAATACCAGACACAAGGGACTCGACCACCATCGTAAGACAGGCATAGGCAGTTTCCTCAGCCTCAGCGGCAGCGTCGCGCAAGCATTCGTCGAGGACAGCAGTCTTGATCTGCATGAGAAAATCCGAGTCAGTTACCGACGCTGCAAAATTATTTGCCCCTCTCCAAAGTGCATCCTCCTTCGTAGGCTTAGTACCTCTGCTACTACCCCACGACACTATGCGCCGGGAACCGCTACTGACAAATTCCATTGCGGAATTTACCAAGCCACCGCTAGATCCGCTCTTATCCGCCTTCACAAAGCTTTTGAGGAGATCCAGGATGGCCCGCATATCCCGGCGAATAAGTACAGCGTCCGCCAAGGACCGGGTTTGATTCCTGTCCAGACCATTGATATTCGTGAGAAGATTGTAGAGGATAAGTATGCGCTCCTTTTTGAATTGGAACTCGGGTGCTCTAATGCCTTTTCCAAGATTGGCAGCCCGTACGTTACCCCGAAAGGTCTGTTCCGCTTTCGGATAGATGCGAAAGACGTCCTGGAGTGGGTCTGAATGATATGTCAACACGGAGGCGCGATGGAGGGTAGACAAGCTATACTGGTCACGTCATTGGCGTCTGTCCCGGGCTTGGCACTCTCGGAGGAACTCGACTTTGGCAAGATAGAATCGCGCCGAACAGACCTGTTATCAATTGGGGCAGCCATAAATGAGCTCACCCAGAGAGATGTCGGAGTAGACAGTACTCACGGGAATGCTTTCAGAACCTCGGCGACCACAGCTTCCTGAAGCTTGAGCCTTATATCCGCGAAACTTTGCTCAAGTTTGGTATGCATCTCGTCTTGCCGTTCGGCAATGGCCCCACGAAAGCCTTGAATTACCTCTTTCCTGCGCCTCTCCCACGCCGTGCACTCCTTAGGAAACCGTGTCCTGAGACCTAATTCTATCAAAGCCTCCAGTGATTTATCGTCAATCTTCTCGGAGAGACATATTACGACGTCATCTCCACTGAAACGCAAATCCGTCAAGATGGAGCTTAGAAGCCCAAAATGGCGCTTACAGAAGGAGGCGGATCTGCGAAGCGCTCTGATCATTTCGTGAAATCTTCTCGACCAAATTTTTTGCAGGCTTGAATTTGGCGGTCATGATACCTTGCTTGGTTTCTCCATGGAGCAGCCTCGGAGACGGGACGTTGTGATCTATATGCACTTTCTGCGGTGGGTGTTTATTGACAAGGAGTGGTGTGTCCATCTTCCGAAAGAAGAGCCGAAGTCAATATCAGAAGCGATTCACCAAGAAGATGTGTACCGTGAATCCAGGTCGCGCGACTACGTTCTCCTCTTGGTCATTCGTCTTCGCAACAACGAAGTCATAAAGCCGGCCCGAGTCATCGTTATCTGAATCAGTCGATGCGTCATCGCCGTCCTCGTCACCCCACACAATTGCCTTTGAATGTTCTGACGAGAGTAGGCAGACGATCTGATCACATAATTTGGTGAGGTACCTATATGTGTACTGTTAAACTGGGGCGGAGGGCGAGCGCAATGTTCATTCATACCGCATGAACGTAACTCTATTGCGTTGGACGGTAGAGATGGCCTGGTCATCCCACGTAGTATCTTCGGGCCAGTACAAGACATAGGCCTGTTCTTCGGCCGTAGACACGAACGAACGTACGATATATAATCCCGATCTCAAAGTAGGCTCGGTACCCCTCGAAGTGTAGCCATTCTGCGGTATAAGCAATTTCCGCGCACTGTTCACTAAGAATTAGCTTAATAAGATACCAAGTAACTTTACGTACGCTTCGTCGTCCACCGCATGAATCTCACGAAGGAACGTCACAATTTCCTCTTTTGAACCATAGACCCCAATTGGCTTGAGCAAGAAGTTATCTAACTTCCTAAAGTTGACCTTCGTGATAGAAGAATAAGCGCCAGGGGAGAGCGCATTGATGAACGCCTGAAGAGATTCTTGAGCTATAACAATCTTATCGACTATGGATTCCATGAGTACGAGGAAACAGATAGCTAGGAGGAAATTATTACCGAGCCCGCTGCTCCCTTGTTCTGTAATCAGATCGAGAAGGCGATACATCCCTTTTACGGGACAAGAAGGATCCTGGTGAAGGGGTTGTTTCTGCGCCTTCGCACGACTACGCACTTTGTCTGCGGAGATTTGCAACAGGGAATGCGCAGCTGGTACGATAGGAACAAATGAGTGTCGTCAGACCATGCTAAGATAAGTTCTCACTATTTGCTTGATCTGGGGGCGGGGAAGGGGTAGTGGGAGTTAATCCCGTTACGTGCTGTCGTGAAGGGGGAGTTTCGGGCTCTAGGGACCGTCGCATCGATAAGCTACCTGCATATAAAAAACCAAAGACACAACTCGCCTGCCCAAAAAGTATCTTCACTATCGGCCGTGGGTGTCGCAGGGGCCGACATATATTGATCGGACTCGGCGCCGTCATCAACGGATGACCCTGACATGGCCCTGGACTGGGGGCGCATGGTAAGACTCTAAAACTCGAACCCAAAAGGGTAGAGTTGTTACAAATGAGGAAGCACCAGGATGACCAGTTGAGTGCGACGACGGATCTACATCCACTATGTCAGGAACAGTATTACGACGGCACAGGTCGTTGTCTGATCCGTTGAGCGATTAGCCTGGTCCCGAAGACATTACAAAGGTTGCCCACCAGTATCAGTTGAAGGAGTTGTCGACATCAAGTTGAAGGAATGAAAATGAAAGCAATGTTTGAGTGAAGGAGCGCTATGATAGTGATCCTAGGAAAAAGAAGTCGACAGACAGATGATTATGCATTTATGTACTACATTCTTGCACGAGATCGCCACGCATAGACCCCTTTCACGCCAACTGCGGATTAAGCGCTAGTGTGGCACCGATCACGGCGATAAAGTCAAAGAATGTTCTGTTTTCCCTCGTTGTCACTTTCGTCGATGCTTCCACCAGTGGGTGACAACTGACAACAATAGAAGGAAAGGAAAGAACCATTAGGGGCATATAGGGGCAGAGCGATGATTTCGAAACCATATACGTCCATCAAAGCTGTCAACAAGAAATCGGGGTGTTGGTAGCTCCGTAATTTAACACGACACACGGGGTTGCAAAACAAAAGCCTAACGCTGGAGATATAATATTATTTTTCGATATTTTTCTAGGGTTGCAGGTTGCACCCAGACCACGGTCCATGGACTCCTGGACTCGCGATTACTGCTCCGGTCCGGCAGTCATCCATATTGTGGCGGCTCCCCAGGTTTGTACACTGTTGGTGCTCCATTCGTTGTAATCCTGGGGTATTTTAGTTGGGATAACTAACCTGACTTCGGTGCTCAGCCATGGGCGTATCTTACTCACTGACCCCATTGTGTGCTGTAGCCCCAGATCTGGCCACTTTTCAACCACCGCGGCACGCCTGCAAGCCCGACATGTTCAACCACCATCACCTCAACCTCAGCCTCCGTTGCGCCTCATTCCATTCATCGTTACCCTCGCCCCTCAAGTTCCCTTTTACCTCGCATCAAGCCCACCTTCGCCGGCTGATGCCACAAATGCACGCCGCCTCGAGCTGTCAGCCCAACGCCACGCACGACGTACACGACACCCCGCCAGTCCCCTTGTTCGGGACCCCTTGTTCACCGGGCTCATATCATACCGCTTATAGTTGCATTCATTCCATCTTCATACGTTCCCTTATCTTGCTTTTCGTCCTAGATCCTTCTCTCGTTGCCAGCCTTTCCTCTTCGACCTTAGCCGTTGGTCATCGAACGTCACTGTCCTCTTTTCGACCCTGCGACCGCCGTCGCGCCCTAGGGTACAATATACTTGCTGCCTTCAACTTGGACACCGTTCCCTTTACTTGCAGTAGCGTACCTGTATATATTCCCCCTCACCTGACTTCGGCCAAGGAGACGACCTCTAGAGGACCCCTCTGTGCAATGCAATCATGGACCACTCTTTCCCCCTTCCGTTCGCGTGCCATCGTCTCAAGTCTCTCGTTACGCCCCGTTGCGATTCCCTTCGTGTGTTCTCAGCCTTTCGAGAACGCAGCCTCTTCCTCCTCTTTCTCCCGGCACCTTTGCTCTCCCCTTGGGAACGCGGACCTGTCTCGGACCTCAGACCCCTATTGAACTCACACGGTGCGGAGTTACCTCCTGCGCTACATGCTTGGCCTCGTGGGATGTTCACGCACGACATGACCAGGCCCCTTGTCCCACTGGTAGCTTTGTCACATAATACATACCGTCATCTACTCTATGCTGGATTGTCAGTTGCGCAGCTAACACTCCAATCAGACGTTCTTCGAATGTTTGATCGGAGCTCCGACTCCGTTCCGCAGTACTTCTTGCGCCGTTGGGCGACCCCAAAGCTTGGAATTCTTTGTGATTCTTGGTAGGGTAGACCGGCTGTCATACTCGCATGATTTGTAATACCCAAGCCCTCCCGGTGACTCGCATGGACTGCCAGCCTGGTGTTGTGATGCAGTGTGAACGATAATGCCCAACGTCTGTCACTCTTCCACGCGTGTTGGCCTGCTGACAACCCGGTATGCCCCCCTGAACCCTTATAGGTCCTTGGAATCTCGCATATAAACCAACTCGTTGATGCTGAGCCCCGCCATAACACTTACCTCGATATTTGGTCAACATGGCCTTGAAGCTCCCCCAATCAAACACCACTCCGATAACCCAATCACCATTTTGGGACTTCCGTCCACCATTCAACCCAAAGTCTTGGTCTTCTGGAACGACATCGGTAAACTTCATCCATGTCTACTTCAGGAAAACGCGTTCCCAACGAACTGACCCATAATCAGGGCCGGACCTGGTCACCACTGACAGATGCAACCACACCCCATTCGAGCCGCGAGTTGGCCGCCATACTACAGTTCCAGTTCGACGAAGAGAACCGCCTATTGCTTGCGGAGCGCGCGGATCTCGCGGCTGCTGCGCAACGCGTGTTTGACTGCGCAGTGTGCATGGACACCCTTCCAGAGGAATCGATCGCTCAGATCGATCCATGCGGGCACCCGTTTTGCAGGGACTGCATCCGTGGGCTTATCGAATCGCAGATCGAATCGCGCCGTTTCCCAGTTCTGTGCCCTGCGTGCACGGCAGAACCAGGAAATAACTCGGAGTCGATCGGAAGTAGGTGCTGTCACCGTCTGTTGGGCGGCCTTTGGCTGATGGAATTCTCTGTTCGTAGAGGTTACGCGGGAGCTGGTACTCGACATTGGCATCACGGAGGAGCAATACGAAACATGGGTCGAGATGGAGATGTCAGAGTTCCTCATTCGCCTGCAGTGTCGCCGGTGAGCAACGCCCGTTCAGATCGAGGCTCCACGTGACTGGGTCTCACGGTGTCATACTAGGTGCACCCACACCAGTTTCTTCGACAAGGAGGAATTTAATGAAGCAAAGAACTTAACGTGCCCACGCACAGATTGTAATTATGTCTGGTGCAAGGAATGTCAGCAGGAGATCACTCCTGGCGGGCCGGAGCATTCGTGTGACGGCTCCTCGGAATTGAAGCATCTGGTCCAGGAACAAGGCTGGAAGTTCTGTCCAAGTAAGTTGATACCTAATTTTCCCTGAAATCGAGCATAGAAAGAGGTGACGCCTGCACAGCGTGCAGTACGCCATGCGAGAAGATCTCTGGGTGCAATTTTATGTCTGTAAGTGAGACGCACAGAGACGCAGGATTTTCACATTGTGCTGACCCGTTGTACTCCAATTTCGCAGTGCATCTCCCCCGGGTGCAATTCGTAAGTGCATGGGACTTCTTGCGGAGGCATTTCTGACGCAGGAATTGCGTGTTTGAAGGCACTTTTGTTATAATTGTGGCGACTTGATTATCCAGTCCGCCGTCCCTGCAGCCATCGCACAAGGAAAGTCCCAACATTGGAACAAGTGTCCCGTGCACTAGGGACATCGGATTCCCAAGTATTGACTTCTCGTGCGATAACTTCTCCAATCTTGCGCCCCAGGCGAACCAGATGGTTGGCTAACTGTCAAGAACGAACGTGATGTAAAGTATATATGTGAACGGATAGGATGTATAGGATTTCAAGCCAGCATCTCCTCTAGTTTCTAGTGCTGTAGTCCGAATTTGATTTCCGATGCGACGCCTGTGGACTTTCTGCGCGAGGCTGTGACTCCCAATAGACAGGGTATCCGGGCTCGACCTCGGCGAGGGACGACAACTGTCTTCGATGATCGAGAATTGCCTTGACTGATTTCAACCATAGGTTTGAGACGATTCAAATATGATGCACTGCACGTGCTCACTATACCGTATAGGCATTCGTAGGGCAGAGTATAGCTCGCTAGCATCAGATCGCGGATATCTGGGTGTAGGGCACGCTCTGTTCTGGTGACTCCAGTACATTGAAACCAATATCCGGGTTCTCCGAGTCTGGCAACCATCATGAGTGTGTCAGATGCGAACCTGTGGAACGCAGACAGCGATCAAGCTCATATGCACAAAGATCAAACAAATAAGAGAACTTCATATGTTGTAGTAGCGGATGTCGCATCAGGTAGCGGCAAGTTGGAGGTGAGCCGCATTTCTGCGGGATCTTTGGTGCGCAGGAGAAGAGTTGTGGAGGTGGCTGAGGTTACATTTCATACCGACTTTTGTTGAAGAGAAATGGACGGCAGAATTTTTACAGTATACAGTACGGAGGTGTCCGTCGAGCGATATGGTGTGGTGCCAGGTGCCATTCAAAAAGGTTGCCGTAAACCTGAGACACTGCCGTGATAAGCGGAAATTAAGATGCCCATCGGCGATTAGACCAAAGGGCGCTAACATTGCGCAGCCCCAGCTTCCGATGAAGGGGATTTAGATTCTGCCAGCAGGCACGCTCATCGTTCTAAAGTGTTGTGGTTAATGAACCCTTGTCCTCATGGGAGCATGCAGGACAGTGCACGAGGGGGCACAGATACTTCCCGTAGTCACATCTAGATTGCAGGTAGGGCGGGTTACTGCGCGATGTACGTAATGGTGTGAGTCCGTCAAGAACGCGTGGGTTATTTCAAATGAAATGAAACACACAAATCAAGCCTGCTGTGCCACCTCTTCCGCGCGTTCAGTAAAATCCATTGT
>Ga0307510_10006278_pt1 | contig 14177 bp, 15 predicted proteins | sample 12_EM_MG_FD_207224 | JGI IMG/M metagenome (GOLD analysis project Ga0307510, IMG submission 207224) | Populus trichocarpa ectomycorrhiza microbial communities from riparian zone in the Pacific Northwest, United States - 12_EM | ecosystem: Host-associated > Plants > Roots > Unclassified | place...
AAATTGAAAAAAAAAAATAATCCGAATAAAAAAATAAGGAACAAAAAAGAAAAACTTTTGGTTTTTAAATAAAGGGTTGCAATTTAACCTTACTTTTAATACTAATTCCCTCATTTTAAATTTTATGCAAATAATTAAATTGATTTGTTTTTGTTAATCAAGATCCTCTTAATGCAATAACTTTTTGAAGATTGCAAAAACCTAAAACAAAACAAACATTGAACAAATTATCAAGCCCAATCATAAATCAAAGCAATGTGAAGAAATAAAATTGTAAAAATATTCAATAACCAAAGCAAAAAAAATAAAAATAAAATTGAAGAACAAAAAATAAAAAAACATCACTAAAATCCATAATATTTTTACTCAAACGCTATAATAAAACACTAAGGCTTTTTTTAATTTTAATTCTACATAAATGTTTTGAAAAAAATTATAATTCATCCTAATGTTATGGAAAAAAAAAATTCACATGATCAGAAAATCTTTAAAATTTCACAATTGAAGCCAAGACTATTGATTGAAGATGAGTGCTCCTTGCTCAACATTGCTGTAGAACTTGGATCGACTCAACGGGTCAACTTAAAATTCAAAGTTTGAACCAGTCCAAGTTGATGAAAAAAAAATCTAGATGACTCGGTAAAAAACTCAAGTTGAATCACTAACTTGGCTGACCAAGTTTGATCCAATAAAAAAATGACACATAACTCAATGATTTTTTTTTTGAGTTTTTTTATTGTCACAGGACATTGTTTCGAATCTTAAATCTAAAATCAATCTAGATTAACATGAATTAAATCTTTTAATTTATGACTTGAGCCTATTCTTTAATAACTATGTTGCTAAATATACATGAAGTCAGCCTGAAATTTTGGGTAACATACGAAAATTACCAAGTTATCTGGCTAGTTCATAAAAAGAAGCTGAGTGCCTACATAGAAAAGTGTAACAATTATCTAACACAATCAATTTACACAAAACTCCTCCGTTGCCTTGACAAACACACGCACAATGATGCTCTAAAATTACCAGAAACTTTACTAACGTGCAAGGTTATTTCAGCCATTCAACCCTAAAGCTGTCCAGAAACTTGGTTCAGACAAAATTAGACAAGGTCCTAAGGGTTTATTAGTAAATTGAGCCAACCAAAGCCCTTATGTATCTGCAACAGCAACTCGCAATCCACCAAAAGCTACAGAGATAATTTTTTTATTCTCAACAAAATATAGTAGTTTTCTTTTTTGGGTTTTCAGGTATCGCGATATTTAATTTTCCTTTGATTTCCCATAAATATTTTTTTAAAATTTTTTTGAGTTTGGTTTTATTCAATTAATTTTAAAAAACTTTTTTTTTTTAATTTTCTTTCTAAATTTAGAGGTTCTATTTCTCTGGCACTGATAGATTCTTCATTGCTCTTTTTTATCACTAAAAAAGTAAAAAAAGTTTGGAACTTTATCACTCCTGTTTTTTTTTTTGGGTTCTATTAGTGATTTGATTTTATATATTGAAGGCGAAGTTTTTTTTGTACTAATAAATTTATTGTTTTTATTTTCTGGGTTGCTATTTTTAGAGGCAAAGAGAGCTAAAGCAGTGTGTAAGTAAAACAATCGTTTAAGGTTCAAAAACATGTCTCAAACCAACTGGGAAGCTGATAAAATGTAAGTTCATTTTCTCTATTTATTGTTGAAAGTTCACATTTTTCTGTTCTAATGCTCTTTTCTTTCATGTTTCTGTTCTTGATTGGTGTTTCTGGCATGTGGGTTCTTCTGGGTTTTGTTTCTTATGTTTGTTTTTGGACTAAAGTTTTGTTCTTTGAAGCTCTTTTATGTTGTTACTTGTACATAACTAGAATTTTAGGGTTTGTGTTTCCCTTACTGTTGGTTGGTTGTTGATGTTTTTTATTTTAGAATTTGAATTTCTGCTATATTTAGGGTGTAAATACCTTTTGCGTTTAACTATATTCTTCTTTTTGTGTGGATAAGCTAAGATTCTGTATAGTTTTGAGGTTTAATCACTGGGGTTGCGGGTTTATTTCCTTTTTTGGTTACAACATTTGGGAATCTTGTATCTCTGGTCTGGATTCCGTCCTTGTTATATACTTTTCTTCACACGATTCACTATGATGTCTGCTTTGGGTGAATAGTTTGTACTTATTACTCCGTTCGCAGCTGTTAGGGTTGGTGAAGCCTTTTTCTTCTTCTTTTTTTCTCGATATAAATGAAATCGAGTAATTTTTTGGATAAATAACAGGTTGGATGTGTATATCCATGATTATTTGGTAAAAAGGGACTTGAAGGCTTCTGCCCAGGCTTTTCAAGCTGAAGGAAAAGTGTCATCTGACCCTGTAGGTAAGTGTTTTTGGATTTATGATAAGGGCAAGAGAAAGCCTTTATGTTGGCTTCGGTTGTTTATTATTCATTTATTTTTAATTTCTTGCATGGTCTTGACTTTTTACCGTGGTTTTCCAGCTATCGATGCACCTGGAGGCTTTCTCTTTGAATGGTGGTCAGTGTTCTGGGATATATTCATTGCGAGGACCAATGAGAAGCACTCAGAGGTTGCTGCGTCTTACATTGAGGTTTGTTTCCAGGACTTTCTGCTGTATCTCATTCTTTACTTAAGGTTTATTTGTGTCAATGAGTGCTAGAGAGAAAAGGAAAGTTGTGATTGTCCAAGAGGCATTGAAGTGGCAAATCAATGACTTCCTTCTTTTGAATATCTTATTGTCGCCTGCAAAACTTTTATCAGAGTATCTGAGTCAAGGGTGAGGCTTCTCCTCTGCATGCAGTGAAACCTTGTTCTTGAAAACAATGTTAGACTCCTCTCCTAGATGGTATGATAAATCGTGGTGGCATCCAAATCTTCTGTGATGCCAAAGAGCCCGACAATATCTTAACTAGTTGTTGATTCTGTAGTTGGATGAACAACTCATTGCAAGCGTGGTGGCGTAACTTCAGCCAACTGCTGGTCCAGGGGTTGCTCTTTGGGATTTTGTAAAATATTTTTAGATATGTATGCTCATTTAAATCCTCAACTGAATCAGCCATTTGGTGTTCTTGTAACATGGGTGCTGGACTTTAAAATATTTCTTGCAAATTTCATAGAAGTAATAACTTTTGGTACTCATTGGAAAGTTTTGATATATTGAAACTTCAGACTCAGTTACTTAAAGCACGGGAACAGCAGCAGCAAGGTCAACAACCACAGCAGCAACAGCAGCAGCAACAGCAAATGCAAATGCAACAGCTCCTATTGCAGAGGCAGCAGCAGCAGCAACAGCAACAGCAACAGCAACCTCCACAGCAGCAGCAGCAGCAGCAGCAGCAGCAGCAGCATCAACAGCAGCAGCAGCAACAGCAGCAGCAGAGAAGGGATGGTGCCCACCTCCTTAATGGTGCTGCAAATGGGCTTGTGGGAAATGATCCTCTCATGCGCCAAAATACTGCAACTGCTAATGCAATGGCTACAAAGATGTACGAGGAAAAATTAAAATTACCAATGGAGAGGGATTCATTGACAGATGCTGCAATGAAGGTAGGTGATTGGTCTTTTCCTCATTTCACTTTTTCTCAAGTTTGATTTCAGGAGTGGTGGATTGACTGGATTTTTCGAAGCATGACTACTTTATTCTATTATCTTTAAAACTTTTTACAGCAAAGATTTGGTGAGAGTGTAGGGCATCTTTTGGATCCAAATGCCTCGATTTTGAAGTCTGCTGCAGCAGCAACTGGCCAGCCTTCAGGGTGCTTTTCTGTTCCATTCACCTTTATTGCTTAATCATATACTTGAACTTGTGGTTAGAACAAAAACTAGAATGACAAATGGTTTTTATGCAGCATTTGAAATGATATTTTTATGTATTTCATATTAATTGCAAAGTTCTTGTTAATTATTCTGTTTCTTTTAAATAAATACTAGTTGGTGTGAATTTGCAACTAATGTTACACAAGCTTGATTATTATATACATGTCTGAATAAACACTCATTGATTTTGTGATTTAGTTGTTGAATCTTGTAATTGATTCAAAACTTTTTTTGATGTTGTATAACCTAATTTCAGGCAAGTGTTGCATGGTGCTTCTGGTGGAATGTCCCCACAGGTCCAGGCTCGGAATCAGCAGTTGTCAGGGTCCACGCCGGTATGGGTTCCATAGGGTTTTCTCATCATTTTAGATTTTCTTGATCATTCAACTGTTCTAAATTTTGTCCGGAATGGAATCAGGACATAAAGAGTGAGATAAATCCTGTGCTGAATCCAAGAGCTGCTGGTCCAGAAGGATCACTGATAGGAATTCCTGGTATGCTTTGTTCATGGCATTTCCCTTTTTACACTGTTATCATTGATTGATCCTGATTTCAGAGAGACAAATTACATTCTAATGCACTTGTGAGACTATTTGATCTTTAACCTAGTGCCTTTATCTTTCAATTTAACAGTAAACTGTGGCTCATTATAATCTGTTTGGTTTAGAGATGCCCGTGGCTAAACATATAGGTCCTTGCTTTTCAGGATCAAATCAAGGTGGCAACAATTTGACTCTAAGAGGATGGCCACTCCATGTAAGTTTTCCCTGGTTCAATTGTTCCTGAAAATTCTACATTGTACATGCACGATTATGGTTTAATTTTGGATGCACAATAGCAAATAACATGCTTACTGTGAATGTGTATGCGTATTGGACTATCAGCTGTTTAACCCTATTGCTTCCTTGTCAGGGATTGGAACAACTTCGATCAGGACTTCTTCAGCCACAAAAACCTTTTATACAGGCTCCTCAGCCCTTTCATCAAATTCAGATGTTAACACCACAGCACCAGCAGCTTATGCTGGCACAACAAAATCTAACATCACCAGCTGCTAGTGATGAAAGTAGAAGGCTGAGAATGCTTTTAAATAACCGGAATGTGAGTATTGGAAAGGATGGCCTTACAAATTCTGTTGGTGATGTTATTCCAAATGGTGGATCCCCTTTGCAAACAGGTGGCCCACTTTTGTCTCGTGGAGATCCAGATATGCTGATGAAGGTTCAATGATTCTTTGAATTACCTTTTCATCTGTAATTAAATGTATTTTTTATGTCTTCCTCTAGTTGTTACTTCATTCTCATAAATTTTAATTCTAAAAAAACTTCCTTTCACATGTAGTTAAAAATAGCCCAGTTCCAGCAGCAGCAGCAGCAGCAGCAGCAGCAGCAGCAGCAGCAGCAGCAGAGCAGCAATCCACAGCAGCAACTTCTCCAGCAGCATGTGCTTTCAAATCAGCAATCACAGAGTTCAAATCACAATCTTCATCCGCAAGATAAGATGGGGGATGCTGGCAGTGTCAATGTCGATGGTAGCATATCCAACTCTTTTCGAGGAAATGATCAGGTCTGTTTTTTTGGTTGCCTCTAATACAGCTTTATAACTGATGCTCTGGCCGCATGACATCCTTTTGATTGGTGGTGCAGTGTCATTATCTTCCTTAATTTTTTGAACCAGCTATTAACATTTCTAGATACATTAGTTGGAACCAGTTTGGTATTGTTTTAGATCTCAATTACTTCAAACTTTTTACTTAATACTAATCCTGTAGGACGCCTTAGCATGCAAACATTTGATTCTCTGTTGTCTAATATCTCACCCCTTTGATGAAAGTTGCAGAAGATGGCAAATATAGTTTGGTTAATAGGGTGCCAAGTTGACTGCACTTGCAGTTCCATTAATTTATTGGAAACCAAATATACCCTTTCTATGGCAGTAGTTATTAAACATGCCTTTTGACTTTTCCCTGTATCTGGATTAACTTTCATGTCATGGATTTTTGTTGCTCCCCTTGTCTTAAATTGAGATTTTATTACCTTTCCAAGATGTTGCACGCTAGTTTGTTCATTTTAAAAGCAGCATGCTCAACATGACTGACCTTTACAGGTTCCTAACATGGTTTTCCTTATTGCATCTTAAGGTTTCAAAAAACCCGACTGGGAGAAAGAGAAAACAGCCAGTGTCTTCTTCAGGTCCTGCCAATAGCTCAGGAACTGCAAATACAGCAGGACCCTCCCCAAGTTCAGCACCTTCAACGCCTTCAACCCACACACCTGGAGATGTGATCTCAATGCCTGCTCTGCCTCATAGTGGTGGTTCTTCTAAGCCTTTTATATTTGGGGCGGATGGTACAGGCACTCTTACATCACCATCAAATCAGTTGGTGAGTAGATTTTTCATCCTTTTAATTGGTGAAGGAATTGAAAATTCCTTGCTTGAATTCTCATTGGCATTCCATTTTGGCAGTGGGATGACAAAGATCTTGAATTGCAGGCTGATATGGATCGTTTTGTGGAGGATGGATCTCTTGAGGATAATGTCGACTCTTTTTTATCCCATGAAGATAATGACCCTAGAGATGCAGTTCCTCGTATGGATTTGAGCAAAGGTGTGCAGATGAAGGCCTGATTTTTCTTTTGATAAGATTTTCTCAGAACTTTGGTTCCTGAATCTTGTTGGCTTTTTCGTCAAGATCATGTATATACATTTCTTAAATATGATGCAATGATGCTGTAACAAATTATTCATAGATATTTCATCTATGACTGGTTATTGATAATGATATGCCTCTTCATGTTCCCTTGTTTTTTCTTGAATTGATAAATACATGTAAAATGTAATGACATGGCAGACTTATTTTGAAAATTGTCTTGTTTATGCACTGTGATTTACCCTGAGTGTAGAATTTTGATGTGACTTCAGGATTCTCATTTACTGAAGTGAATTCTGTTAGAGCAAGTGCAAGCAAAGTAGTCTGTTGCCACTTCTCATCAGATGGAAAATTGCTTGCTAGTGGTGGCCATGATAAAAAGGTGAGTATAAAAAAATGACAGGTCGCTATATTCCTAATTCTAGGTTAATTAACCTCTTGGATGGTTTCTTATAAAAAAAAGCTTTTTAGAAAGTTATAAATAAACGGGATAGTTCGATGCCACATTCTCATTATCAAGCTTCTGGGATACTCATTTGAAATTCTGATTTGCCTGTCCAAAATGTGAAATTCTATGCCTTATGTGTATGTTCGAGTAAGAAAAAGGAAGATAGGTATTCTTTTGGCTGCTTTGTACTGACCTAAAATACAATGTTAATTTTTTGTTTGATGGTTTATGATACAGGCTGTATTGTGGTACACGGATACTTTAAAGCCAAAAACTACCCTTGAAGAACATACATCTCTGATTACTGATGTCCGTTTCAGCCCAAGCATGTCACGACTTGCAACATCATCATTTGACAAAACTGTTAGGGTTTGGGATGCTGACAATGTTAGTATGATATTCTTTCTTTATGACTATCACAATTCTTTGCAGCTAATTCTTGCTTCTTTTTTTTTCTTTTTTTCTTTTTTATCATGGAGTGTTTTATTTCTGAACAACTCCTTTGCAAAATGTAAATTCATCTGTTCAATTTCATAAAGATTTGATTCTTAAAGTAACTTTCATATTTGGTGGATCCATACCGTGCTAAGTTTTTTTCCTCTTTATTGAATGGTAATAGGATGTTTTTTTTTCTCTAATTGAGGATACGACTTTTCTCTATCCTTTTGATGCTGCATCATTAAATTTATGTTGTTAATAGCTTTACAATGGTGTTTGCAGCCTAATTTCTCACTCCGCACTTTTACCGGACATTCCGCCACTGTAATGTCACTAGACTTCCACCCAAATAAAGATGACCTTATAAGCTCTTGTGATGGAAATGGTGAAATAAGGTACTGGAGTGTTACCAATGGTAGCTGTGCAAGAGTATTCAAGGTAGGTCTTGTAGACTGGTTTTCGATATCAGAGATTTAGTGGATTTGAGATTGGTGGTCTCTTTTATTATTTTTATTTTTTCTAGTTTTCTAGCTTGTGGTCACTGATAGATGTTTGGATTAGGGTGGTATGGTCCAAATGAGATTTCAACCTCGCGTGGGAAGGTATCTTGCTGCTGCGGCTGAAAATGTTGTGTCTATACTGGATGTTGAGACACAAGCTTGTCGACATTCATTACAGGTTAGTGGTGTTTTCTTTCATCTATGTGAATGGAACCAGGATGCACAAAAGGTCAAAGTAATATTTAACTGTATTCTCTCGCTGTTCGTAAATGTAGGTGCCAACTGGATTCAATCATGTGTATTCACCAACATATTTTATTTACTGTAGTCATTTTGCACATTCAGTTGCTTGTCACTCATGGTGACAAAAATCGCCTGTTTTTATCTAGGAGGGACACTGATGTTTTTCTTGCATAACATGGATATCTGTTGTTCCTGGTTGTACTCATATTTTAAGGTGTCTTCACATTTTGCTTAAACTGATCCAGATTCCGTGTGTACTCCGCTCATGAATGTCTTGTGCCTTTACCAATTTTTCTATTCTCCTTTCAGTTTAGCTGAACTTCTGATATTTCTAACTGTAGGGACATACTAAGCCAATTCATTCTGTTTGTTGGGATCCTTCTGGTGAGTTTCTGGCATCTGCCAGTGAGGACTCTGTCAGAGTCTGGACGCTTGGATCAGGAAGTGAGGGCGAATGTGTTCATGAGTTGAGTTGTAATGGCAACAAATTCCACTCCTGTGTTTTCCACCCTACATTCCCTTCGTTGCTAGTCATTGGCTGTTACCAGGCATGTGATTTCTGCTTTGTTCTTTGTACTTTGCAATTTCACTATCATCATTAGCATCATAGTTTTAAATCCTACTTGCAGTCTTGGATGCTGATTGTGGACTTAGCAGGTGGTAAAACAACTATCGTGGCTATTGTTGTCATGAATCATTAGTAATTATTAACAAATTTTAGCAAATCATGTTTTTCTAATAATTTCATTAAGCTGTACAATAATAACATTTCTAGTAGTTAAATTTCATACAAACAATACATTACACACACACACTCCAAAAGAGTGAAAACTGTGAAAACATGAATTTGGCATGCAAAATCTATATTTATAAAAATCATTATTAGTAGGTAGGCCATTATTGGGTTGTTGGCCTGTTATTTTCACAATAATAGCCAACAAATGGCTGTTGCCATTATAATGACACCATAGCCGTCATTGTTGTGAATTGCCATTAACGGCATCGTTTTTTGGTAAACAATGGCTGTTATTTAAAACCAATATTAGTATTGTTATTATCTGGTGTTGGTGTTTTTTCTAGCTTCTATATCAGCTAGCAATATGGTTTCCTTTGCTGCAAGTTTTTCTTACTAGGATTTGGTAAATTTTATAACTGTTGCATAGGTTGGTGCTGGTTTACCATAGCCCTAAACCTGCATTATTTCTCTTACCATTGTATGTGGTGTTCTCCACTCCGAAAATTGTCCATGCTGGATCCAGGTCAAAGGCCACATCAGTTCTCAAACTATGATAACAATTTATTAATATCTGGTGGAAATATTTTTTTGAGAAGTCCAGAAAAGTTTTCTAATGTGTCTCGTATATTTTCATTTGCATGTCCCCTTTGATGCTGCCCTCTTTTTTTTTCCCACTTTCCTTTTATTTCTCTTTGCTGAGTTGGGAAGGGCCATTCACACTTGGGACTGGGTTCTATTCATATCTTTTTCAATACCTGCATTATATTTTGTTGTGGGTTCTCTGATATGCATCTGTGGTATATGCCTGCAGTCTTTGGAGCTTTGGAACATGAATGAGAACAAGACAATGACTCTGCCAGCCCATGAGGGTCTAATTGCTGCTTTGGCTGTATCAACTGCTACAGGGTTGGTTGCTTCTGCTAGTCATGATAAGTTCGTTAAACTGTGGAAATGATACATGATTGTTTCTCTTTGTTGTTCAAGTTCTTCTAGCTTGTTTATTTTGGTTACTAGATCTCCCCATTTTGTGTTCTATTCAAATATCAGGTCACTATAACCCCAGAAACTAACCTTATATGTTGGTGTATCTGTTACATGATCACTTCTGTAACTTGCAAATCAATGGTCAAACATCGTGGACTATTTTGTACTCCAGGAAGTAAATGGTTTATGTTAATAGTTTTCTGGTTCAGTCTGTTCTGGCTCAAACTTGCTTATGCTGGACTTTTTTTTGGCTCAACTCATCTACACTTCGTTAAAGCATAATTCTTTTCCTCGACAGATTGCTTTATGCATTCCACATCTTTTGTTTGATTTGATTATTGGAAGAAATGTGTGGAAGGTTTCATTATTAGAAATTCGCACAAGCTTCCAAATCATTAGTTGCCAAAAGCACAGGAATCAACAAGCTAGTTGACTGAAATGTCCCAAGGTGTCTAAAAGAGGGCCTGATGCTGAAATCTATACGTCGTGCATGAGGATAGGGGGAGAGAGGTGGGGGATGCTTGTGTTGTATTTTGGTGAAAAGTGGGGCCAAAAGCGCACATTGAGCTCCGGAGGGATATAGAGCACAGGAAGTGCAGTGTATGCGTTCACTCCTGGGCGCAGGGCCTTCGCATCTCATCATTGGGCAGCAGAACCTTGTAATCCATTATGGAGTCAAAAGTTATCTCCTCCCAAGCTATAGTTGCTATCAGCTACCAACATCCTGATTATACAATATGGCTTGATGTTGGTTTGGCTGGTTGAAACAATCAGATAGGTCGGGCATAGCTTCGAAGATTGTTTCTAACTAAATTCGGAGAATTGTGTCATAGCTCCCCGACATTGCTTGAACTGTTGTGCAGGCGGTCTACGACATCACTCCCAGCCATGACCGCTTTAAAAAGAATCTGGACTAATTTCTTTTTTGTTTTCAAATGCTTTGCATGTCGAAGCCAAGTCTTTTTGCTAGATGTGTCTTAAACAGGTCATCATTGATACCCATTTTGTAGTCTTTTTCAAATTTAAACCCGAGTCATCAAACCACGCCTTCAAGGGCAAACGGAAGGGAGTCATGAGCGTGCCGTGACAATCCCATTACTGGATTATCACTCAAGCTAGTTGTACACCTCTCCTCTCCAACTGTTCTCCTTTGCGTCAGTGGACAATTGTAATCATAGTGACCATACTGGAGGAAGCACGTATTTAAGTTTGTGTTCACGCAAAAGATTACTACACCTTGCATGGATAAAATCTTAACAAACTCAGTTAAGGTGACAAGGAAAAGGAGGGCTTTCTTATTCTCCTTTTGCGCAAAGGTACAAGGAAACCTAACTGTTGATTGAAAAGAGAGAAGAAACCATGAGCATTGATGGCTGCAAGTGCAAGATTACCTCACCATTGCCTTGTATGGCAATTTGTGGCATCGTCCATTTGCATACGTATCGTGTAGCTTCCATTCAGCTCCTATCTTCTCCCTCTCCTTTCAAGAGTTTTTTCAGGCTATCTTGGCGTCACTTTTCTTCTTCTTTGATTGGGAAAAACTTTCAACTATTAGGCTCCCAAAGGTAAAATTTTAAGGAGTTATTTGTTTCAGATTATAAAAATCTTGAAAATGCAACCTAATTGTAACCAAAAAAAGAAATAATTGAATGTTAAGGATGAACAAAAATGACATAAATTGCATTAGGTTTGTCGCTTGTGTGCGGCGTCGCGGCAAAAACATCCACCCTCATGTTGTTTTATCTATCTATGTATCTATCTGGCAAATACAGGGAGACAAGAAATTCTTGTCTCTTATCACTGAAAAATTGGAATGGGAGTCGTCATCTAGTATTTTGATCACTAGGAACCCTAACTGTGTTTCCCCCCCTCCTGTTCGGTCCCTCCTTTGGCTTTTATAGCCAGAGGATGCATGCGTTATGGCAAGAACATGATAACGACCGGCGTGCATTATGGTGGTGAGGAATATCAGCCGCGAGACATGCCTCCCCTTGATTGCAGCTCCACTGTCTTCCCCTGTCTTCATTGCCAGCGAAGAAGACAATGAATAGTTTCGGCGCCTTTTTTAAATTTCAAATGGATATTTATGATTTGATCCTTGGATGTTTTTACAATTTTGTAATCAAGCCCCCCGGAAAAAATGTAATTGGATCCCTTGATTTTAGCGCCTTTTCCGGTTTGGTCCTTGGTTTCGGATTGTTTCAATTAAGTTTCTAATTGGCCATCAAACTTCAATAATTATGCAATTAAGCCCCTGGTTTGACCAAATCAACTCTTCAAAATTATAATTGGACCCTCGAACTTTAATTTCTTCCAATAAAAGCCTAAATTGACTTAAAAGCAATTTTTCTTACAATCAAACCCTCTATAAATTCAATTAAACCTTAGATAAAATTTAATTGAGTCTATAAACATCTGATTTTGAATATATTTTTTTTCAAAATTGAATTTTTTTTGTCAACAAGGCTCTCATCAGTCAACGATATACTGTCAAATTTCAACATTTTGCATTTTTAAACCTCCTCGACCAATTTTGGCTTTTTTTCGGCATTTCAGCATCCTTTTCTCGCTCCTATTATTTTTTGGATTTCTTCCGAATATTTTTTGATATATCTTTTTTGTATTTTTTTATTTTTTGTATGGAAATTCAAAAATAAGTAACAACAAGGTTAATGTTTCAAGACAGAAGATAAAATGAACAGATATATATAAAAAAAAACCAAAACATGTTTGGTTAGGTTAGAAAGTTAAATACATTTCTAAAATAAATTTATATCATTTTAAAATAAAAAAAATGTTTTTAAAATTTATATCGAATGAAAATCTACATTCTTATGCATACAACTCGTTGACGTATATAAGCCGCCAGAATCAAGGGCATTATTTTTTCTTCTTATTTTTTTCTAGACAACGAGCCAGGACATGACTCGAAAAGATACCCTTCTAATTATCTTCTCCACAGGGAGGGTGAGCTCATTGAACAATATTGGTGCTGGTTAAACAGAAAGAAAAAATAGAAAGAATACAAAGTTGTAAAACTTTCTTACGATCAATGTCTCTGGCTGAGCAATAGGGATAGTGACGGAACCCTAAATGTTTATCTCATGTTCATGTCAACGATTCTGCCATCATGTGGCAAAACAATGTCAGTCTGGGATGATGGGTGATGTTCTAAGAAATTATGAAAACCCCACCCTATATATATAGAGTACGTACTGATCATGACTATACCTGTTTTTGAAAAACACTTAAAAGTTTAATTTAAAATAAAAAAAATCAAATTTTAACAAAAAAAAAGAAGAAGGTTGAGATTCATCTCCCGAGATATCCTATCCTATACCACAACTCTGACCTTGTGATTTGAGTTATGATTTGACAGTCTAATCAAACAATTGGTGAAGCAGCAAAACAATGCTAGCTTAGACAAGAACTTTTTTGCTACGCATGCATGGTCTACAGTGTGAGCCAAAATTATTTTGATTGGATTCCTCTGTTATTACCCTATCATACTTGCGTATATGTGTATACAGCTACAAAGGTGACCCATCAGAAACTTTTGTCAGCATATATTTACAGCTAAAACTGGCTTCATTAGCCATTGTAATTTTGTGTTTTGGACCACCCCCACTCATACCAGATATGGTAGCAACTAGCAAGATAGAGAAGACAAGGAAAACGTTATATATATATATATATGTGTGTGTGTGGGCAATATGCTGTGAAATCGATCCCTTTATCTTGTGGAACCAAAGGAGAGTAGGATCCTTTTAGCTAGGTCCATGTCTTCCCCTCTTATTTTTTTCTCTCCTTGTGTGCGCAAGGGAGTAGGAACAGAAGTTAGTTGGCACAGAACTGAATTAATGAAAGATGCAGCCATCACTTAGGTCCAAGTGGAAAGGGACAAAGTTATAGTCACCCTTTCTTTATTGTAAGAAAGCAAATCCTCGTGTAATAAATTACATTGAATTAAACAGCTTCCTGGGGTACCTTGTGCAAAACACTAAATGGGTGTTTTTTTTTTTTTCTATTTACGAAGTGTTTTTTAAACTATTTTTTATTGAAGAACATTAAATTTAAATTATTCATTTTTATACATCTTTTGACATGTAGATGTTAAAAATAAAAAAAATATTTTACCATATTTTTAATTAAAAAGTATTATGCACCCATTACTAAAACACACAATAACTTAAACAACTTCTCAAGATAACTTGTGCAGCAGATATTTCAATTTCTTCCAAAGCACAAATCATTCCCTTATAAATTAATATATAGCGTGAGGGAATTGCAGCATACACAGGGTCGTTATGAACCGACTTGTGAAGTGGGAGAACCTAGCTATGAAGTTTGCAAATTGGACTAGCCCTAGCACCC
>Ga0307510_10006279_pt1 | contig 14175 bp, 8 predicted proteins | sample 12_EM_MG_FD_207224 | JGI IMG/M metagenome (GOLD analysis project Ga0307510, IMG submission 207224) | Populus trichocarpa ectomycorrhiza microbial communities from riparian zone in the Pacific Northwest, United States - 12_EM | ecosystem: Host-associated > Plants > Roots > Unclassified | place...
TTGTATAAATAAGCATGTGTTTTAGTGTCTGATGACGGACGCATACTTCCTTCTATAATATTGTTATCAAAATCAACAATGACAATATCCTCAGGTTTTAAATCTTCGTAAGGAACACCGCTTGGCTTAATGGCAAAAACACCATTTTTTCTGTCTACTGCGCTTACATTTCCAAAAGTGTATACGACCAAATTCAATGCGTTTAACTGCATGTTGGCTTCGTAACATTCTTGTTTTAAATCTTTATAAAGAGAACTCATTTTCTGTAATTTTGATAGATGGATCTGCGAAAGTGCTTAATTGGTCGTATGCTAAAAGTAATTTGTTGTAAGCCGCAACTTTGTCAAGTTGTGGTGCGTATTCACTTTCAAAAGGACTTCCCATTTTTTGACTGGCTTCAATTACATTTGAATAAATTCCGGAAGCTACAGCGGCATAAATTGCTGCTCCCAAAGCCGGAGCCTGATCTGAAGCTGCCACTTTAATTGGCTTGTTTAAAACATTGGCCAAAGTCTGCATAATAAAAGGCGATTTTCTGGCAACACCACCGATACCGATAACACTGTCAATTTTTACACCTTCTTCTTCAAAACGATCAACGATTTTTTTAGATCCAAAACAGATTGCGTTTACTAAAGCTTTAAAAATATGAGGCGCTTTTGATCCTAAGGATAAATTCGAAATAGCACTTTTTACTTCCTGATTAGCATCTGGGGTTCTGCGTCCATTGATCCAGTCCAAAGCGGTTGGAACACTTTCAGACAATGGGATCTTTTCAGCTTCTTTTGTTAATTCTACAATTAATTTATCGCTGAATTCTTCTCTTAATTGTTCTTTTTGAGTGTCATTTAAAATCGAAGAAGAACCTAATAATTGCTCTGTTGGCCACATCAATAATTCTTTGTACCATGCTAATAAATCTCCAAAAGCAGATTGTCCCGCTTCTAAACCAATATAACCCGGAATTACTGAACCGTCAACCTGACCGCAGATTCCGCGAACGTTTTTTGTGCCTACTTCATCATAAGAACCTACTAAAATATCACAAGTAGAAGTTCCCATTACACGAACTAAAGTATTCTCTTCGATTTTTGCTCCAACAGCTCCGGAGTGCGCATCGAAAGTTCCTACGGATACAACTGTGTCTGTAGTAAGTCCTAAACGATCTGCCCATTCTTTGCTTAATTTTCCGGCAACTAAATCAGAAGTATAAGTTTCGTCATATAAATTACCGCGAAGTGATGCTAAATACGGATGCAATTTTTCTAAAAATTCTGCCGGAGGAAGTCCGTTCCAGTCTTCGTGCCACATTGCTTTATGTCCTGCTGCACAACGGCTTCTTTTGAATGTTTTTAAATCTTTATCGTCGATTAATAAATATGTCATTAAATCGCAGTGCTCCATCCAGGTATGCGCTGCATTTCGAACTGCTTCATCTTTTCTTGCAATGTGAAGAATTTTTGCCCAAAACCATTCAGATGAATAAATTCCTCCAACATATTTGGTAACGTTTTCCCCGCCCCAGCTTACTGCCAGTTCGTTGATTTCGTTTGCTTCATTTATAGCGGTATGATCTTTCCACAATACCATCATTGCATTCGGATTTTCCTCAAAACCTTTTGTCAAAGCCAGTGGAATTCCGTCTTTCGTTACCGGAACCGGAGAAGATCCGGTAGTATCGATACAGATACCACGAATCAGCGAAGGATCAACTTTGCTTTCTTTTACAACAGTTTGAATCGTAGTCTCCAGACCTTCAATATGATCCAAAGGATGTTGACGAAACTGATTAATCGATGCATCACAATATTGCTTGTTTTTCCATCTTTTATAATGAGAAACATTTGATGCCAACTCCTGTCCATTTTCAGTATCTATCAGCACCGCACGAACAGAATCTGTTCCGTAATCTAATCCTATAACGTAATTTTTCATTCGAACTTCATTTTAATAATGACAAATATAAAAATAATTAATTTATAAGTGTACAAAAAACACTTAATAAAAATAAGTTAACTGTTTTTTACAAATAATGCATCAAAACAGGAATTTAAGACCAAAACAGAAAATAAACGTTAGTTTTACATTTATTCTGTTGCGATTATTTCATCTTTATTTTCAGAACAGTTACAGAGTATGAAGGGAAATTAAATTGAATTTGACTTCCTTTTACTTTAAATTCGCTTTCCTTAGGGCTAATTTTGGTTGGAGCTGCAAAAGAATTCTCATCATTTAGTCCATCTCCTCTTAAAATTATGGCCGTTCCTTTAGCGTCTAATTTGGCTCCTTTTAAATCAATTGAAACATTTTGATCTGTTGAAGCGGTATTTATAATTTTCAGGATTACTTCTTTAGAATTCACATCTTTTACAGCTGAGGCAAACAAATCATTTTGACCCGTTACTGCTTTTCCATCTTTTGTAATAGTGATTAAATCTGTTCCTTTATTGTTTGAAAATAATTTCTGAACATAATAATTTGGCGTACCATAAGATTCTAAATTATTGAACCAAATCATGTCCGGAGTCCATTGCCATCCTTCAACATGAGCTAATAAAGGTGCATAAGAAGTCAATTGAACTACCTCAGCGTTGCGCTCCATTCCTGTCATAAAAGCAGCCTCAGAAAAAGCACATTCCCAGTTATTTTTATTATCCGGACTTGCAATCGCTACGCTTTGAGCGGCATATTCTCCTGCGAAAATCTTTGGTCCTTTACGGTCATAGTTATCATAACGGGTAGCATTTTTTCTGAACCAGGCCGGGTCTTTATAATAATGTTCATCAACAATTTCTGCGTTTAATTTTTTAAGTTCGGTCATACCGTAATCATAAAAATCCCCATCAGGAAAAGGTCCTGTTCCGGAAACAATTGTGATGTTTGGATATTTTGATTTAATTGCTTTTTGAAACACTTTAAAACGCTCAATATAATCCGGTCCCCATTGCTCATTTCCAACTCCGATGAATTTTAAATTGAATGGTTTTGGATGTCCCATATCTGCCCTTACTTTCCCCCAGGCCGTATCTGCTCCGCCATTTGCAAATTCAATTAAATCTAAAGCATCCTGCACATAAGGATCTAATTTATCCATAGGAACCAATTGCCCTGTATTGAACTGACAAGCCATTCCACAGCTTAAAATTGGTAACGGAGAAGCCCCGATATCTTCAGAAAGCTGAAAATATTCAAAGAACCCTAAACCAAAACTTTGGAAATAATCTGGAGCCGGTCTGTGTGCAAATTCCATATTCCAACGGTTTACAGCCGTTTCTCTGTCATCAACATTTCCAACCGATTTTTTCCATTGGTAACGTTCCGCCAAAGTTCTTCCTTCTACAATACAGCCTCCCGGGAAACGTAAAAAACCCGGTTTTAAATCGTATAATAATTGTACTAAATCTTTACGCAATCCATTTTTTCTGCCATTCCAGGTATCTTCCGGAAACAACGAAATATTATCTAAATCAATCACTCCGTTTCCTTCAAAAGTGATTTTTAATTTTGCTTTTGCTTCTGTTGCAGATGATGTTAATTGCGCCGTGTAATTTGACCAGTCATTGGATGTCGGTACAATTGACGTTTCTCCTAAAACCTTATTGTCCTTATCAATGAATTGAAATTTGATTTTAGAAATATTCCCTGATATTTTTAATGCTTTTAAAGACAAGTTGTATTTCAGGCCTTTCTTGATTCCCATTCCTCTGAAACCTTCATTAATCAACTCATAACCTGAAGCATCATTAATGGTTACTCTGCAGTAATTATGATTTGTTCCTTTTTGAGAATATTGAACCACGTTTGCAATTCCGGATTGTGTATTTAATTTATGACGGTCGCTGTTTGGCTCATTCCATCCCATCATTGGGAACAGAAATTCGAATGATCTGTTTTTGATCATCTCAGCATACAAACCTCCATCGGCAGCAAAATTGATATCTTCAAAAAACACTCCATACATGGTAGGCTGAATTTTGGTAACTGTTTTTGCAACATCAACCTGAAGATTATTTTTTTGTGCCGATGCCAGAATGCTGCTAAATAATAGTCCGCAGATTGTAGCTTTTGTGATTAATTTAGAGTTCATTTTAATTGTGTTTTGTTTTATCTTTTGTGGTCTTTTGAGCCACGGGTTTAACATATTCAACTGATTTTTGCAGTTTTTTCTCCTGCAAGGTTTTAAAACCTTGCAGGTATATTTTTTTTCTCACGCAGATTATGCAAATTGAAGCAGTTTTAATCCTTTAATCTTTGGCTTTATTTTTTAACACATAGAATCATAGTTTTCTTTGTTAAAAAGGCATAATTTCTTAATTATAATTGATTATTTTTAAAAGAGGCCATAAATCGGCATCCCATTGTATTTCTTTTATTACTAATCTTGGTGTTCCGTTGGTTTTCTTTTCGTAAGCATGGTAAATAATATAATCTTTACCATCAAAAGTATAGGCACTGTTGTGACCCACTCCAAAATAATTTTCATCGCCCTGAACTACTATACTTCCTCCACCTTCATTTAATGGTTTTCCTTCTTTATCAAGATAAGGACCGGTCACATTTTTAGATCTTCCTATCACCACTTTGTAGGTACTTTTTTCTCCGCGGCAGCATAAATCCCAAGAAAGAAATTGGTAATAATAACCGTTTTTCTTAAAAATAAAAGGAGCTTCAAGTGCACCATCGCCCGGATCTGAATCTGCTAATTCAAAACTTCTTTTACGTTTAGAAATTGTGTGCCATTCCTGAGGCTGGGCAATCGATTTTAAATCCGGATTTAGTTTTACCAGTTTCAATCCTTCCCAAAAAGAACCAAAAGCCAGCCAGGGTGTATTATTTTCATCAAAAACTAAATTCGGATCAATGGCATTCCACATATCACGGTTTGGCTGTGACTGAATAACAATTCCCTGATCGACCCATTTATAATTTTTATCTTTAGGATCTAAAGTTGTATTTGTCGTTACTCCAATTGCCGAAGTATTTTTGGCGAAAGCCGAAACTGAATAATAAAGGTAATAAGTGTTATTATGAAATGAAATATCCGGCGCCCAAATATGATTTTTAAAATCAGCAGCAACACCATCTGCCCAAACTGGTTTTTCTGTGAAAACCTGAGGTTCTTTATCCCATTTTTTTAAATCTTTTGAACTAAAAACACTGATTCCGTTGCCGGTGCAATATAAATAATAAGTATCTTTTTGTTTGATCACAACCGGATCATGAACCACAATGTCTTGTGCTATTATTGCGGATCCCGTTAGAATAAATAGGATTGTGAATACTGATTTTATTTTGGTGTACAATTGCATGATTATTTTTTATTTTACAATTCTTATTTGATAAATTTTAGACGTTTTTTTGCCGTCTTTAGACTTAATTTTTAAATTAATAATTTGAGTATTGTCTAATTTGAATTGAATTATTTTGTCTTTTTTTGCGATAATCTCCGCAGGTTTTTCATTAATAAAAACATTCAGGTTGTCAGTTTTAAAGTCTCCTAAAAAACTTATCTCAATAAATTTGCCCTCTAGGTTTTTATTTACCATTTGATAGGAAATATACGAACTGGTATTTCTCCAAAAACCATCTTCCTCATAGCCAGAGTCACTTTTTTCTCCTTTGTAATGATGGTCTACCTCAGGCTGTTGTTCTCCACAATTTATTTTATCGACAGTGTTCGCTTCAATAGCCATAGCTTCGATTTCCTGTTGCTTTAACAATGCTTGTTTTTCTTTGTAATCTTCTTGTTTATAGGTTTGAAAATACATCTGATAACGGGCATTGTGTATTTCAAAGAATGGTTGTAATTCTAATGAATCTAACTTAAAGCGCATATTACCTAAGTCTTTAAGTTTTGAAACATAACTTCCCTCTTCTCCTACTAGTGCATAAGCTTTGTCTAACGAAACGTATTTTCCTTGAGCAACATGTCCCATTCGGCTATCATCAGCGAACAAACCATCTAAATTTTCAGTAGAGGTTTTAGCAGCTAATACAATAGGACCATTTACAAATGCTGCCCAATTGGAGCCATCTGGCAATTTTTCTAAATGTGTTGAAGTCTTAAATGCAATGGTTATTTTATCTCCTGATTTCCATTTTCTTGCCATACTAACATAATTAGCTGGTTTGGCTTCTGCTTTTTGCAATTTTCCGTTGACTAAAATTTCGAAATTCGTTGCCCATTTTGGACAACGAATATTCAAAACAAAAGATTTAGGATTTTTAAGTTTTAAAACAATCTCAGTGTTATTTTCATAAGGAAATTTTGTGGTTTGCTCTAATTCTATTCCTTTTTCCTTCCAGTTTAAAGTGGATGGAATAAAAAGATTTACAAAAATATCATGCTCTGAATGGCTATAAATTAATTCTCCATATTTAGAATGATTTTCAAGTCCTGTCCCAACACAACACCACATGCTCGTTTCTGGTTGCGAGTATACGCGATAATGATTTGGTCGAATTGGAGTAAAGTACACAAAACCACCTCTGTTAGGCTCCTGGCTAGAAAGAATGTGATTGTAAAGTGTACGCTCATAAAAATCAAGGTAACTCACATCGTTTTTGTCTAAAAATAACGCTTTACTTAAACGTTCCATATTATAGGAATTACAAGTTTCCGGGCCTTGATTTGATTTTAGCATTCCGCTAAAATCATTTATAGGATTGAAATGTTCAGCAACACTATTTCCTCCAAAAGCGACAGTTCTTTTTTCGGTGACATTCATCCAAAAAAATTGTGCGGCATCGGACCATTGTTTATTATCCGATAGCTTTCCAATTTTCTCAAAACCAATAACCTTCGGTATTTGTGTATTAGCATGCAAACCCGTTAGTTTGTCTTCCTTTTTAATTAATGGATCCAGAATGGCTTTTTGCGAAAGCTTTTCAGCTGTTTCAATGTATTTTTTATTTTTTGTGATGATATATAAATCCGCAAAAGATTCATTTATACCACCATGTTCTGTTTTTAAAATTTTTTGAATTTGTTCATCAGAAAGAGGTCGGATTAATTCGATAAACCAATCTCCTAATTTTATTACAATTTCTTTTGCCTTTTCATTACCAGTGTAATTGTAGGCGTCAATTAAGCCTGCAAAAAGTTTATGAATATTATATATCGGAACCCAGGTATTATTTAAACCAAAACCACTACCGTCTATATCTCCTTTATGAATTCTATCCCAAAAGACTTTTCCTTCAGGAATACCTCCAACATAACCAGTTCCATCCTTTTCCTGACAACGAGCTAATTCAGAAATCATATAATCCAAACGGCTTTTAACATCCATATTTCCCGTAGAAGCGTACATCATTGATAATGCAGCTAAATAATGACCTCCAATATGTCCATCAAGACCTATGTTTTCCCAGTTGCCATATCTATCTGCTTTTGTAGGTATACCAGCAGTTATTAAATAAGGTGCTAATAGTCGGTCTGGATTTAGATCTAATAAATATTTAAGATCAACGTTTTGAGCATTTTTGAAAGGACCATTAGTTAGTTTTATCTCTTGCAATTTAAATTCCTGCATCTGTGCGATTGAAGGGATAGTAATCAAGAGAGTTGCGACTAAATAAAATGATTTAATCGTTATTTTTTTCAAACTCACTTTAATATAGGAAAAAACCATGTGTTAAAATATAATTGTTAAAAAATGTATTTAAAAAGGGATGCATATATAATGAGTAAAAATGGATGGCAAAAAATGTTTTTGTTTTTTCTCAAAATTTTCCTGATTATTCTGTAATTCCTTCAGAAGTCATAACCACCCTTTTCATTGTTCCGTCTTTGTTATAATACAATTTATCTACACAAACAGATCTTCTGAAACTTCCTCCATGAGGTTGTGACGCTCCATTGTGATAAATAAAATAGGATTGTCCTTTAAAATCTATTATCGCCTGATGGTTTGTATTGCTATTTCCTGCCAGTTCATTCAAAATTCCTTTGTATTCCCAAGGTCCCGTGATCGATTTGCTCATCGCATAGGCAATTTTTTCAGGAAACTGATACGCATACGATAGATAATACCAGTTTTTATGTTTGTGAATCCATGGCGCTTCGGTATAGTTTGGTAAATCTATGTGCTGAATAGGTCCGTCCAGTTCAACCATATTGTCTTTTAATTTGGCATAATGACAAGCGGTATTTCCCCAAAACAAATAAGCCTGTCCATCATTATCGATATAAACCGTCGGATCAATGTCGTCCCAGCTTATATCGGTAAATTTTGTCATGTCGTTTGTAATTAAAGCTTTTCCCAAGGCATCTTTAAAAGGACCGGTTGGACTGTCTGAAACCGCAATACCAATTGCTTTTCCGGGAACTGTTCCGTGAGAAACTGTTACATACCAATAAAATTTTCCGTTTCTTTCTATTACCTGCGAAGCCCAGGCATCATTAGACGCCCATTTAAAATCGGCTACTTTTAGCGGTACCGGATGTGATTCCCAATGTTTCATATCTGAAGAAGAATAGACTACCCATTCATTCATCTTATAAAAATTAAAATCATTTGGCGCTTCATCGTGACCAGCATATAAATACACTTTATCCTTGTAAACCAATGCTGCAGGATCTCCTGTATATTTATCTTTGATAATCGGATTATTGAATTTTTCGGAATTTATTTGGCTTGCAGTAGATTGTGCCACTGCTGTTTTGCAGGACGCAATCAAAACTAAAAATGACAGGCTTGTAATTAGGTTTTTCATTATGTTTAATTTGGCATTTTTTTTAAGTCTGATTTTTAACACACAGAAGCATAGATTTTTTTAGCTCAAAAGGCGTTTCACTTTTTTAAATTCACATAGCTATGTGGCAAATCTTGATTTATTATTAATCGTTTTAATTCTATATTTTTCTAATGTGTTTAAATATTTTTTCACGCAGATTCTGCAGATTGAGCAGATTTTTTTCTAATCTGTGTGCGCTCATTTAAATCAAGTTATGTCTATTGATGTGAGTGAAATGGATTTTTATACTTTGTAAACTATGTTTATGTGTTGAAAATTATACCCAACAGTTTAGCATTATTTTTTACAAAAGCCCTTCCGGTTATGAAAGGGCAATTGGATTTTTTTAATTGATTTTTTTACCCCAAACCGGTATTCCAGCTGCTGTTAATCCGGAATAACTTATAGTTACTTTTCTGGTAGCTGATTCCCAATCCCATGCATCACTTACTTTGCATTTTACACCATTTACGGTTAATGTTTTAGCAGTACTGTCATACGACCAGGTACCAGAAGCACCTCCACTCACTTTTTTGTCAGCCGTTAAGTAAATAGTAGCCGATTTTTGAATGACTGCATATTGGTAATTCATTGTAATTTGCTCCCAGGCTCCAATAAAAGAAGATTCTGTAATAGTAGTTTCCGGTACAGCTGCATATCTTTCAGCATCAACTACCGGCCAGCCATCTTCTGTCCATTTTATAGCACGAACGTGTCCCATCATTATAGCATTTGACACATTGATACCGGGTACATCCTTTGGCAAACGAGCCTGTGATGCATAATACCATTGTTTGGTATCCGGATTTTGAAAAACAGAACAATGAGAAAATCCAACCCATCCCGTATGATTATTGAATCCATAAGGATGTGTAAGCATTGGCCAGCAATCAGCTCCGTTGGTTACATTGGCACCATTGATTCCTAAAAAAGGACCCGTAATACTTTTAGAACGACAAACTCTGGTATTATAAGGAACTTCCAAACCATCATAAGCCAGGAAAAGATAATAATATTGATTGTCCGGATTGTATATAATTTCCGGTCCTTCAGAAGCTTGCCAACGACTTGTAGCGCTTCGCGATGCTATGCGGGTTCCGTAATCACTTAAAGTTTTCAATTGATCTGGTTTTCCGGTGGCTGGATTCAATTTTAGTAATGCAATGCCCGAATGCCAGGATCCATAAATTAGGTATTGATCGCCTTCGGGCGTTTGAATAAAACTCGGGTCAATAGCGTTGAATTTGAAATAAGCATCCCAATCATTTTCCCCGTTTCTAACATAACTTTTTACACCATCTGGTTCAGAACAAACTACCATCCCTTTGTCTGTCCAATTATTTGAAGCCAAATCGTCTGTTTCAGCTAAACCAATAAAAGCGCGTTCTGTCCAGGAAGTATTTGTATCTGTTCCCACAATTGGGTTTGTCACCACAATACTGTAATACATTCTGTAAATATTTCCAACTTTGCGAACGCATGGTGCCCAATATGCATAATTAGGATTTGTGATTGCCGCTAATGCCGGTGACATTCTTGCTCTTTTATTATTCAAAGAATCTTTTACCCAGGCAGGAGCTTCGGTCATTGAAGATCCCATAAATTCCCAACTGACTAAATCTTTTGATCTTCTGTAGAAAAAATGTCCATGCCCATCTGTGGCATTTCCGTAAGAAGCATCTGTTTGATACATATAGTAATAATCGCCACATTTTTCTACAGACGGATCGTGTACATTGGCTAAATTCCACTGTGCTCTGCTATTCCAGGAAGAAATAGAACTATAATTATCTGCATACATCGGTCCAGGAAATGCTGGTGTCACAACTACAGGTGGTACAATTACAGGAGGATCTGTATTTTCAGTTGCCGGATCATCTTTTGAACAACTTACTGCAGCAAACAGAAATAAAAAAAGCCCAAAACAGGAAGCAATTTTTAAAATGGGATTTGATTTTTTCATTTTTTTTTATTTTTTATTTTCCCTCTAAAACTATTACAGAGAAAGGAGGAATTGTGATTTCTAGTTTTCCTTTTTTATTTTCGAAACCCTTAAAAACAGTTGGTACAATTTTATTTGGAGTATCGAATGAATTATAATCCTGCAGTTTTGCTGATGTGATAATTTTTCCTGTAAAGTTTTTAACTCCAAGATCTTTCACGTCAATTTCTACTTTATTATTGTTTTTTGCATCTACATTTACCAATGAAATATGAACTGATCCTGTTTTATCTTTTGAAGCCGATACTGATATTGCAGGAAGCGTTTCACCATTAAAAGTATACGTTGGCGAATTAAAACTTATCGGTATTAATTTTGCGTCCTGGTGTACACTATATAATTGCATCACATGATAAGTAGGTGTTAAAATCATTTTGGCTTTATCAGTAAGGATAACCGCCTGCAGCACATTCACACATTGAGCAAGGTTTGCCATACGGACCCTGTCTGCATGATTATTAAAAATATTAAGCGTTGATCCGGCTAAAACTGCATCTCTCATAGTATTTTGCTGGTATAAAAACCCAGGATTTGATCCTTTTTCAACCTCATACCAGGCACCCCATTCATCTACAATCATGGCTACTTTTTTATCTGCATCATATTTATCCATAATAGCAGAATGTTTTGTAACCAGTTCTTCCATTTTCAAAGCAGATTTCATAGTTTGAAAATATTGATCTTCCGTAAAATCAACTCCATCTCCTTTTTTATCCCAATTGATTACAGCATAATGGTGAACACCAACTCCGCCTAACATATTTAGAGGAATATTTTTCATTAAAACTTCAGTCCAATGATAATCGGCACTATTTGATCCGGATGCAATACGGGTAATTCCGCCTGTATTTTCCCAATCAGACATGAATGTGGCAAATTTCCTATATTCATTAGCATAATATTCTGCTGTCATATTTCCTCCACAACCCCAGGCTTCATTACCGATTCCCCAGAATTTAACTTTCCATGGTTCTGTTCTTCCATTTTTTTTACGCAAATCACTCATAGGGCTTTTACCGCTAAAGTTGGTATACTGAACCCAATCAGACAATTCCTGAACCGTTCCGCTGCCTACATTTCCGGATAAGTAAGGTTCTGCTCCAAGTAATTCACACATATTTAAGAAATCGTGTGTCCCGAAGCTATTATCTTCAGTTACACCACCCCACCATTTATTTACGATAGTTGGTCTTTGTTCTTTCGGTCCAATACCATCTTTCCAATGATATGTATCTGCAAAACATCCACCCGGCCACCTTAAATTTGGAATTTTTAATTCTTTTAAAGCTTTAACAATATCATTTCTAACTCCTTTTGTATTTGGAATTTTTGATGTATCTCCAACAAAAAATCCACCGTAAATAGACCGACCCAAATGCTCTGCAAAATGACCGTAGATATTTTTATTAATAATTGGAGCCTTGTCATCATTTTTTAATGTGACAACTGTGGTTTCTTTTTGTGCGAAAGTAATTTGATTACAAAATGTAAAAACAAATAGAATTAAAAGCGTTTTTTTCATGTTATAGATAAAGTTATAAAGAGGAAAGTTTTATTAACCTTCCTCTAAATATTAATTTTAATAAGAAAGGGTTGGCCATCCTGATGACCATGTAAAATAAACAATTTCCATTTTAGGATTACCGCTATCAGCACCGTCATAATAATGAACAGCTCCTTTTTGGGTTCCCACAATTCTGGACAAATGTCCAGGTCCTATGTAATTTCCTTGTGTAGCTAAAACTGTTGTTCCTCCTCCGCTTGTTAAAGATGTTCCGTTTTTATCAACAAAAGGTCCAAACGGGCTTGTTGAACGGCCTACTACAATATAATAAGTGCTGTTCACTCCCTGACAGCAATTACCTCTGTTAACAAACATATAATAATAACTGCCTTCTTTAATTAAACAAGGAGCTTCCCATGAAGCACTATTTCCTCCGGCAACAATTGTTCTTGTTCCTGTTGGTTTCCCTGTTGAGGAATTAATTTGAACTACTCCAATTCCGGCATGCCAGGAACCATAAGCCATATAAACATTACTGCCATCTACTAAAATAGAAGCATCAATTGCATTTACATCAGAAGAAGAACTTGATGACACTACTACACCTCTGTCTGTCCAGGTTGTTCCTGCACTTTGAGAAATAGCCGATGTCGTTACTAAACCAATTGCAGAAGTTGCGGAACCAAAAGTTGAGCAAGAGTAATACATGTTCCAACGATTATTAAACCAGGCTACATCAGGCGCCCAAAACGTTTTGGTAAAACCCGGAACATATCCAGTAATCCAACTTGGGGTTGAAGTAAATACTGATGTGCCCCAGACCCAGTTTGTTAAATTCGTTGAATATGTCATCGGAATATTATCACCTGTAGTAAAAACATAATAATTAACGCCGCTTTTTACAATGGTACTGGGATCGTGTGAAGGCACATTTCCGGCAACTGTTTTGGCTGTTATATTTGTAACCTGAGAATCTTTAGTGACTGCATTTGTTTCCTGATCTGAAGAAATAACATCTTCATTTTGACAACTTCCTAATAATATTGCTAATAAAACCAAACTTGTTATTGTTTTCATTGTGATATAATTTTTAGTTACTGCTTAAATTCAAATCTCTGTATTTCAATTCTTTTTTAAAGACATAATATCACATGGCAATTTTAAGCTGCCACATGATATTATGCATTCTACTAACTCAAAAAATATTAATAACTATCATTCTGGATTGTTCCAGGATTATTATCCTTTTCTGTTTGTGGTATTGGGAAATATTCTCTGCCTTGTACATATGAATTAAACTCCGCATCTCTTGATTTTAACCATGCTAATTTAGTAGCATCCTGTAACCAACCCCAACGACGAATATCATCGAAACGGTGACCTTCAAGAGGGAATTCAAGAAATCTTTCATGACCAATTTGTTCTCTCATTTGTTCTTTAGTCAACCCGGGTTTAGCAGTAGCTAAATTTGGCAAACCAACACGGTCTCTAACCATTTGAATATATGTGTAAGCTCCCGGAGTATCACCTGTTTCATTTAAACATTCAGCATACATTAAAAGAATGTCAGCATATCTAAGTAAACGCTCATTGATCCCTGAACGCCAATCGAATTCATCAGCATAATTCCCATCAGAATTTTCATATTTTCTACAAAATAAGTCATTTAAATCTCCTGGGTTTGCAGCATAGAAAGTGGCAAAATCTCTACCATATAATTGCATCCCTCCAGGTTTGTTATAAAAAACTGTAGCATCTAAACGAGGGTCTACCTGATTCGAAACTGTTTTTTCTTCCTGATATTCATTAAACAATGCCCATGTTGGCTGTACATCTGTCCATCCAAAACCTCTTGGTGCATAGGTAATTGCTCTTGCTGAAGTTTTTCCCCAGCCTGTCGCTGGAGCTCCACCCCAACCTAAATCAACAC
>Ga0307510_10006280_pt1 | contig 14175 bp, 17 predicted proteins | sample 12_EM_MG_FD_207224 | JGI IMG/M metagenome (GOLD analysis project Ga0307510, IMG submission 207224) | Populus trichocarpa ectomycorrhiza microbial communities from riparian zone in the Pacific Northwest, United States - 12_EM | ecosystem: Host-associated > Plants > Roots > Unclassified | place...
GAACCTGTTCCACTTTGTGGCTGGGTTGGACTCCGCACTGCGGCTTATTCGTAAGCTTGAACGTCATCCTGAGCAGGGGCTCACAGATGGTGAGTGGGCAGAGGTATATGACGATAGCATTTTTGCGCACGCGAGAGCAAGACTTGTGCTTGCAGATAGGAATCAATTCGGCTGCGAGATTTTGGCCAGGGAGTTAAATGGTATGTCCCTTCTTACCCCCTTTACGGGTCATATGCAAAAGTATTCGCAGACCCCCTAGACTAGGGTTATACAGATACCTGGCATGAAGAACCTGAATATTTGGGTCTGGTTTAGTGTGGGCGCGCAGATATGCACAGACAATTTACCATACAAAGATTTGCCTCCTGTGTTCAGGTTCTACATGTCGGGAACTTGTATATAAATTTATGTGAGAGCTGAGCGCTCGGCGTGCGACTTGTCCGGATACTTTTGCATTTGGCGAGTAGGTTTTGTTTTCTAGCCTTCGACCTAACTTCGCTTCTATACTAGATTCACCTCCAAGTGATCCCGCAGACGACTTCCGGCTTCGACGTGCTCTAGAGAAACTCACTTCCCTGACACGCCACATTGAGTGTCTAATTTCATTTGCCAATTCTCCCCGCCTCCGACCCGCCTTGGAATATCACATGTCCACTGCTACTGTCCCCGAGCAGACCCGTACCATAGAATTACCAGAATCGCAAGAGCAGTGGGAGGGCTTTTTGAGGGTTGCAGCTGCTAAGGTACTACCTGAGCAGGGGGACGATGCACTGGGGCTTGCAGAAAAATTTAAGAAGAACATTCGTTTGTGCTCACCCCACTGCGAATGTGCGCTCATTCAGTACCTCACGACTAGACATGGTGATTCCTGGGACAATGTTTCCGCATTTAGCTACATTGGGGTTTCTAAGCTCAGTTGCAGTGCCTGCCGAGTCTGGTTAGAAGCCTTCAACGAAGTGGGCCTACGGGAGTTCTATACCAGAGGATCGCACGGAAAATGGTACATGCCTTGGGCGATGCCTAGGGCAAAAGAGTCCTCGGGGGAGGTTATGTTGGAGGAGTCCTTGGGGGAGACTATCGCAGCAAAGATTTCTCGTGAATACATCAAGTATCTGAACGGGCGGGCGCTTTACAAATCGGGCTTGGATAGCTGTGGTCTGTCGTTGAGCGGGGGAAAGAACCATTTAAGCGATGATCGCACGGCATCTATTATTGCCAAGATTGCTGCACGGCGGCGGGAAGCGGGAGGTACAATAGGGTTGCATTTAGCCTCCATGGAGTATTAGGGGAGTAGAGTGGTGGAATGGGTTTGGGCCGGGCGATATTTGAGAGAGATCCTGGGATCAAATGTGTGGATGATGGTTGGGGAAATGCTAACCTGTTTTTATTTTTTAATTTTTAATTTTTAATTTTTAATTTTTAATTTTTCTCCTTTTTTGCTCTTGTGGGTGGAATTTGTGCTTGCTCATTGTTGCAGAGGATATACATCTTGAAGCTGGCCGCAGTCTTGTCTGTATATTCTATCATCTGCTTTCTAGTACCTTTTACTTTTTCAATACTATTTGGTACCCTAGAACTGTAAAGTGAATTCAGGTAATGAAAATATGGGCGAGCCCCCCCATATGTACCATGTGGCCTAGACACTGTGCAAGGCTTCTGATGTTCTATCGCAAGAAAGTAATATCACATGTAGCACCAGTAGCCACCTCCTACACGACAGCCCCCTCCCGATCTATATCCTCAGCCATCACACCTCTGAGCTGTTACCGGGAAACCTCTAATCATAAACATGACCCATTCCGGCCCCACACCTTCCAGCGCGGCCTCACCAATACCTCCAAGATGATGGCGTTTTTAATATACCCCTAGGTATGCCCACTACTATTGTAACCCTAGTTGCTGTGGGACCTGTAAATAGCGTTGTTGGCACTTGAAGTGCCTTGTGCCATGCCAATGTGCCCGCCACGGCACAACGATGTGCCAGAGTGTAGTGAGATTAGCCGATGGCACTACCTGGCACAATTCAATTATTGTAGGCTGGTTTCTGTTATTGAGGAAGCAAATATTCAAGTTCGGTACAGTGAGAACTCAGAAGGATGAGAAGTGGGGGATATTCAATATTACTTGGGCTGGTAGATGGTTTCTTTGTTTTTTCTTCTTAAAAAGTCATTTTATTTGTACTGTACATGTAGTGCCGTGCCGGGCATATCGATTTGAAAGGTTGTGCCATGGCACAAACTCTGGCTACTTAGTGCCAACAACACTACCTGTAATGCCCTACAATGGCGCGCTATGTTCTACCGTAGGTCTTCAATACAGAATTCGCGAACTGGAAAAAGGCTTAAATTCGCCCCTCGGGTGTGCCTTCCTGCTTCACCGTAGTTTATCCAGCCCTCCAATATTTATTAAGGGTCCGAGATCTCTTTAAACCCCTCAGGCACTGAGTCGGGGGAGTAGTAGCAGCAGACAAAAGCAGTTTCGGCCTCAACCGTCGGAATTTGGTTTTTCAAAACCCAACCCCTGTTGAGGCAACAAGCCAAAACCTTACCTCCTAGGGATACCGTCTGGGGTACGAATGTTCCCGTGTTCGAGTGAGTGGGATTCCGTGCTATATGAGGCGGGGTTGGGGGCGCTGATGGCGGATCCTAGCATGCTCTGATTTTTCTTCCATAGAAAGGAAACTACCCGGAAGATAATGTCACAGTTGCTCAGGCTAGGAATGGGCAGTACGACAAACTGTGCTGGGAAGGGAAATGTCGGTTTGACTAGTCCGAGCTCCCACCACGATATAGTACTTAAGCCTTCGCAGAACAGGCAAATGTCGGCGCGATCCTCCCTAGTGCGGTCACTTAAGGACAAATTGGCGCTTCCGTTACTCCCTCGCTGTTTCTAACATTTCTAGATAAAAGGCAAAGGTACTCGTACAGTATGCTTACCACTCCGCCTACGGTCAAGCAGCCTCCTCGTGTCACTCTGCCTGATATGAGGCGGGAAGCATGGCTGCGAGGCCTGGCGAGTCCATTGGTTCCGCTACGTATGCTTTCCAGGATATTTCCCCCTGTATTGAAGAGACTGATACTCCTGAATCAATGTGCTGCAGGGTCGATACGGACAGCATGCGCAGTATGATTTGCTGGCTGTGTACGCGCTAACGAATTGAGGGGTCTAAAGCGGAAGGGGGTCGGCTCGTTTGCTGTCAGAAGTGAGACCAAATAGCTCAAGGAGTGGAGCCCCCCAGTACATGGAACTGTATTCTAGGAAGGGTTGCAAGAGTGATCTGGGTAGTCACTGGGTGGAATCGCCTTGACCAATGGGGAATTCAGATATTAAGAAGTCCTCTGCCATTACCGAGTGAGGCACATTGAAGATATCTGGATAGGTGGAAATTTATGCCTTGAGAGTAAAATGGATCAATCGCGCAGACCGGTAGCCTCCTTCGTTGATCTTCTGTATTGGCCAAGGAAGGTGTTGTACTCTTGTAAATCTGATTAGCTAGATTTCTGGATTTCAACATGGCGCAATTGGAAACAAACCTGGAGAAGCACTTATCTGCATCAGTGGACCCAAGCGTCAAGTCCATCCATCCGTCTTTGGGTCCGGGCGGGACGGACGGCAGTATAGTACCTGAAGCGCTCGGGACGAACGGGTATCTTGGCGTCCTTCCGGATGACTGCCGGGGACGGACGGGCGGGGACTGTACGATAGGTGTCTCAGGTGGAGAAATTTGCCGGGTAACTCCGGACGACGGGCAGCCCCTAGGGGTGACGGGCGGGCCCTGCAGGTAATTGACTGACCCTACAGGTAATCGGCGGGCCCTATGATAGGTAATTAGTGAGGACTTCAGATGACGTGATGCTTGGGAACACTGATCACTTGTGGCAGCAACCACAAGTCCCCCCAATGCAGTCAGGGAAGCGTTACGCTCAAGACATGAGTAATCTGACAGCCCAAGAAATATTCAAAGTCCTAAGATCGTGGCTCTGGCCAACGCCCAAAGGTAGCACTAGAACCCGGTTGCGAAGACCATGTTAATGAGGGTTCCAATCTATAAGAAATTGGGTTAAAAATTAGTGATATCATACTGATCTTAGGATAGATAGGATCGGCGGAAGGGTGCAAACCTATCACCAACAGTATCACGTTTACTGATAATGAACCCATGCAGCAACCTATCGCTCCCAAACTCAGCATTAAAATTCCTCGCCTAAAGGACTAGATCGATTCCAACGAGTGCCTCTCCGGCCACGAGTATCTCATCTGGATTGGCAAACTTAGCAAGTATCTCCAGGGCGCTCGTAAGTCTCTGATCATTGTGTCTTCTTCCAGCGGTGTGGGTAAACTCCGCCTAGAAAAACTAGCCCTTAGTGGGAGGAGAATTGCTGACACCGTCACAGAGATCTACGCCAAACGGGGGAGAGGTTTTTTCATGAATGAGGATGAGCGGGACGACGGTGGATGTAGAACTGAGAGCCTGGGGGATTAGAGTTGCAGCGAGGGGGGACAGGTGGTTCAAGCGCCTGAATCCGGAGTATCATACCACGGGTTGGCCCGAAATTTGAGGGAAATTATACTTCTGTAGATTGCCAAGAACAAATCGATTTGCAAGCAGTTGAGGGAGAGGTATTCAAGTGTCGTCTCGGGCCAGAAGGGGTGGAAGGGGTGGAGGGCTGAAGCGAGTTTGGTGGAGAGTGACGAGGAAAAGGAAGAATGGGATAGTGAGAGGAGTGAGGAGAGTGGTGGGTCGGAGGAGAGAGACGAAAGCGAGGATACCGAAGATGAGAGTGAAGAAGACTATGGTGGCAGTGAGAATCAGTACCGCTCTAGCTCTCGTTCTAGGAAGAGCGGAGCCTCGATAACTAAAAGGTTTCCATTCATAAGGATAGTGGTCACGCCAGGGCAGGAGGAGTAGCCAAGGGTCGAAAGGATACTAACGCAGGATGTGAGAGCCAGGGGGGTGAAGACGGTCCGGGGCCAGGAGAGGCGTTGCCAATACTACTGGTATATAAGAAAATTCTGTTCACTGCTTTAGCCAAAAATATTTACGTCTTATTTTCGGTTTTTTCTCTATGCTCTAGCGTGCTCGGGGCTTTGTATGGGTTCAATCATGTTGTACTCGAGTAATCCCCAATCCTTTGTCTCCTCAGTGTTTGTAGTGCTTACTTTGTAGCATGCCCTCGTTGGAAAAGGGCACTTTGAAGTTATTTGTTGTCGATGTCTGCATGGAGACAGCAAAATGTATAAGTCATGAGTGTATTGGAGAGGTTCAAGAAAAGGAACGTCAAAGTCAGGGTAGTGAGCGAAAGGTCGTACCCCTCCGCTTGGCCATGGGCGACCGCGTCCTTTGCAATATCGGCTGCATCTTTTCCGTTGCCCTTTCGTAGAGTTTAACAATGCCTCCCTCGCGCTCTGTGAGCTCCTTCAAGTTGCGCACCTGTACGAGTTGCTCTATAGCACCGGAACGGGAAGTGTCGTAGGTAGCCACCAGGACATTGTCTTTTTGGAGAAGAAAAAAAATCAAATCTTCGTTGGTGGGCCCAAATACAGCCGAAACCCCACCAAAATCAATGAAATTCATGGTATGGGAAATCTCTATTTGCACCCCCACTTCTCAATTGATTAGAATGAGAAACATATCAATGGTTAGTCAGGGACCTAGTGACAATCGAATTCGCATTCGTATCAAGTATTCTTGCCGGTTCTAGTTAACTGGGGCAAATAATTAAATTCAGGAGATAAGGGCCAAGAATTTGTATGGGCCCCCATAGAAAAAGATACATGCTTTCCATATCGCGAATTTCACATCATCACCACAGCTCACCCAATGTTACACTATTCACTCCCATAGTGAAACGGACTGTTTAGAATAGACAAGATGACTATTTCACCAAGAATTGATCACCTGGCACTGTAAGTGGCAGAGTTCTGGTTCTGAAAATTGTCATTTCTGGGGCAAAAAGGGCCACCAAAGATGAGTTCTGTCATGGTGCTGTACATTGCATAACTGTTTATTTATTTTTGTCTCTACATTAAAATTCTTAAATGAGTCTCCGAATAGGATGCACAGCTGCTCATGAAAAAAAAAAACACTGATCTTTTCCCCTCTCTTCTCCGGCGCCCTCCCACGATCACCCCACCTACGATGCGTATGCTGTGAGTGTCACGGGGCGACGGATACCGGGCACCAGCGATCTGTTGGGGCTGGCCTGGCCTCCGGCACGAGCTGGCTCCTCGTCGAAATAGCGAACAACCTGCAATATGTGTTGCAGCTACGTTCTTTCCACGTGGCCCCAGAGTTTCTCCCCTGTTCGCATATGTCATTGGTTCTCGGGGGCTCAATTAAGCAGTGAAAGGGAGCAGTATTCCGAACCGTCCAGTTTGTCCGTCTTGGAGGCAGTGTTCTCAACGGGGCAGTCCGTCCGTCTTTAGTCAGGACGAGGACGGACGACGTTTTGCCGTCCCGTCCCGTCCTCCAGCCAAATTGCCCGACGATTCCGAGTGGAGGACGTCGGGCCCCGCAGTCCCCCACTATGATAGTACCCCTGTAATGTCTCAGTTATCTCCTTTGATTCTTTGCGCCAGGATATGAGTTTTTAGAAAAAGCGAGAATGAAACAAAACAAACGCCATGAATGAAGGCTGCTTAAAAATAGTAAGTCTATCGCCACCCTCAATTGGGTCAAGTTCAGTTGGGTTGAGTATACCTGGAACGGTGCTAACATCAAAATCCCAAATAGTTGTTGGGGAGTGGAATCCCCGAGGGGAATCGGCTCGAACATACTGGATAGAGATTGAAGGAAATGTGGAATTAAGATATCCAAAATGGTTGAAGTCCAACTTAGTAGCCAATTTCTGTATCAACCCGATCGTGCAATTCATATTAGATACTGTTTTTTATTTTCAACAATTGGCGACTTTACAGCCTTTTTATTATCGGTATCTGATGCCATCCTAACATAGTACGCCGCTTCACAATCTCATTGAATCTATGAAGGCTCTATTGCTGATTGGACTCCTGGTATTATTCTCCTTCAAGCGAACCCACCATACCAACTGCATCTCATCTTTTATCCAAGTCACCAGTATTCACTAACAGTCCCCCACTGTCCCCTGTATTTCCCTGTAGTCCCCCACTATCCCCTGCCGTCATCTGCTATCCCTGGCGTTTCTTCATAGGGACTGCGATTGCCGGCCGTCACTCGTCGTCAGTCGCAGTCCTTAGCAGTCCTCCGTAGTCCCCCGTAGTCCCCCCTGTGCCCCGCAGTCCCCTACAGTCCCCTGTCGTCCCCCACCGTTGACTACGATTCCCACAACAAACCCGCAGTCTTCATGCACACCCTGCATAGTAGTGTCTCAGATTGCCGGGCCCGTCGTCCTCGCTAAAGACGGCCGTCTTTAGACTTTGCAGACGAGGACGGCATATTTTCTGCCGTCCCGTCCGGTCCCGGGCTCTTGGCAGTCCGTCCTCGGGGCCCTGTCGGGCCCCTAGACCGTTGAGAACACTGGATGAAGCCACTTCTGAGGAAAACATCCTACAGCTTTTTAATTTTAACCAGGCGCTGTAAGAAAAAGGAGTTCAGGTGCCAAAAGTGAAAATTTGGTTAGTGAAATAAGTGATAGAACCTAGTGCCATGACACAGCACATTGCAAGTGGCCAGTTCGAGTAAGGGAATCTTGTTACATACATTGCCGCCTTGGCTGCATAGCGAGTTTGGCGAGTTTTTGCGGGTACTCGAGTAAGTGGACTCAATCTCTCCGCTGCACAGGATGAGGTGCCACTGCCGGGCCCACCATCTCCACACTCCTGTTAGTTTCCTGGGCTGGTAACCCTGAACTTCGGCCAGTGCCATGCTATCGGTCGTAGGAACACCAAACACCAGCCCCCCTCCTCTCCTCTCCTCCCTGTCCTGTTCCTAGCCCTTCCTGAAAACTGGCTGGAAACCACATGGCTCGCACAAGATAGTAGCTATGAGAACCCCCATCTCTACGCGGTTCCGACCCATGCATGGGGCATCCTCCTGACAGAGGTTGAGTCTCCAGCGGTGAGCACAAGAGAACCGTGGGTGCCGAAATAGCATGGCCCTCCTGTGCTGTGGAAGAGCGAGGGAACCCTCGGAGGAAATTTTCGGATAGAGGGCTTCGCCCTCATGGCTGTTTGAGCCTAAAGAAAGGCGGAAAGCAGGAAAGAACAAAAGCACGATCGTAATAGTCTCGAAACACAGCATAACTTGGAAGAACGAATCCGAACGATGGACTAGTTCGCTACTCCACCAGTCAAAGAGAAGCTAGTAGATACCTATATATCTCTCCAACTAACAACACCGCAAAACTCAACAGGCGAAGTAGTTGGTGTGAAGGAGGGAAATTCATGTTAATGTGATTAAGGTATGGTGGTGTAGGTTGTAGAAGCCAAATGAGAAGGAAAGAGAAGACAAGGAGGAAGGAAATTTTACAGGAGAAAATATTTCCACAATTTCGTGTCCTGCAGCCTCAGAGAGCAGGCATTTCGTAGCGAGTAACTGCGAGTTTGTTACTTGGAATTGAACAATATTTTTGAACACGACCACTATTACATAACACCGAGATCCAAGCGAAAAAGTGAATTTAGGCGGTATGCAATCTCCCAATCTGTGTACAGATTCCGCAGCTTTTTAGCGTGGTTAATGGAATATGTTAACCTTAGATCTTTACCAAAGTTAGTATAGCCATGGAGCTCCTGCTGTAACTTAACCAGTAGAAAACATCCCCGAGGTTATGACATTTGAACTATTCCTAATCTTAGAATATTCCAAGGAACTAAAGAGCGACAAATACACACGAAGGGATAATATCTGTATTCACAACAGTCCCGAGTACCGTAGAATCTGGCCTTATAGTGACCTTTACCACGTAAAGGTTGGCAAAAATTGGTGTTGGACTATACTATATATGGAAGAAAAAATCAAAAAAAATCATATCAATACGAACGAGCAATAAAACCTGATTTCTCTTGCTAATTGGGCGTCAGGAGATCTGAATTTGCCACGAAAGTGGTACAGTCTTGCGAGTCACCTCATTGGTAATGCCCCTATATGACCAGATTCTAAGGCGTTGCCTTATCAATATCATTTGTGTTCACAAATTTTCCCTTCTCCCAGTCACCTGACGGGTAGAGGCTACATATGGTAACTTGGTGGGTGAGATGGAATCCATACTTAAGGGGTTGGCTCCACACTGGCTTGGAGACATCTGAACAGCCAACCACCAATCATTTTATTTCGTCATGCTGGTATTCACAATGCGAGGAGCAATTATTGGTTTGAGAAATCCTAGAGTCTTGTGTGGTCTCACTTACTAACTTTGTTTCTTATATCTTTCAGCAATTGTTGCCATGCTACCCACCTGCATTATTTATGGTTTGGGGGCTAGTTTTATCGGTGGTTTAGAGGTACTCGCTTCATAGTCCTGAAGGATACTTGCGTTTGTCCCCCGATCATGGGTGCTCCGAACACTATGGGTACCCTAAAAAGCACGAGCGTCCCGAAAGCCATAAGTACCTCGAACACCGTGGATACCCTGAAAACCACAAGTACCACGAAAACCATGGGTCCCTGTAACACCGAGGGTGCCTTGAGCACCGGGGGTACTCTGAAAACCGTGGGTTCCCCGAACACCGACGGTACCCTCAACACCGCGGGAGCCCAGAAACCGCAGGTGCCTCAAACACTTATGGTCCCCCGAATAAGGAGTGTGTCCCCAATATTGAGTGTCCCGAACACTAAGGGTACCCCAAATACCAATGGTGCCTCCAATGGACACCTAGCCACTAATATAGAGCTCTCTCCAGACTCTGAGGAGGAGAATCGCCGGGATGCAAGATTCCACGCGATATGGTGCAAATACTTCTACTGTGAAGATCACTAGCGATCACTCGGTACTGAAGAACTTTCCTTTTGCACTTTTCCCCTTTATGCCGCCCTTCAGTTATTTGTTTCCTTTGTCACTCATTATCAATCGAAGAGGAGGAATGGGTATACCAGGTTCGCACACCCCACACGAGGATTCTCATACATGGCCTGAAATTCTGGGAATGCAAAGTGGAGGATGTATCAGAATACTGGGTGCGGATTGGACTAAACTACTTTTTCTGAAAATGCCAGCAATGATTGTTGAAAATAGTGCTGCTCGCCATACTCTCACGATACTTCCTTTGTTTAGATAGCTTCTGGGAGTGCGCTTGTTTGTGGCTTTGGACATGCGCTGATGATCCTGGCATATGGCTCCGGCATCGGGCATAGGTTTGTGTTCAGAGATTTGCTGAGGATTCAGGCATGGGTTTATCTTCAGAGACTCGCTTTATCTTCGGGTATACAGTTCAGCTTTAAGCGTTTAGTTTGTACGTTCAGGAAAGCATTACGAATACAGGAATACGCGATAGTTTTGGGATTGTGCAGCTTTCGGGAAAGCCGGGTGAAAATCCGGGAGAAAAGCGAAAACACAGTAAGGCCAGCTTGGGAGAACTGGAAGCCCGGAGGTGGGAAGGGGTTTGTTTTTCTTTTAGTTAGCTGAGGGTGCTCACGGGGGAAGGAGAGACTCACATGGAGCAGTGTGGTGCCTCATGGATGGCTATGAGGTCTTTGTGGAAATATACTCCTTTGATCGCTCTTCGTTAGTTAGTTGAACGGAGTTGTCGTTGAGCGTGAGCCTGAGGTTGTTGTTGGTGAAAAGATTCTTTTCCCCGCCTGAAGTATGCGATCGTTTTTTCGTTGTGAGCTGCTTAGCGTTTCGTTTCGTTTCATCGTTCGTCACTCACCGTGAATCTTTTTCGCCGTCAAAGTCCAAAAATGATTTCTTCAAGCAAGCAAGTTGGGGAAGCTCCTTGAATTGTCAATATAAACCCTCTATTCTACCATAGCTAGATAGGACAAGCAAACAGGATAGGAATCGGAAGAATATACAGCTGTTTCCTCCTTGACTTCACTTTCATCCCCTCTATCGCAAGTTTTTCCAACCGTCCCGGGTGTTCACTTATCGGGCACGAGAAGGACAGCTCCCCCAAGGCCAGCACTAAGGATGGCTGCCCAGGAGTAATGTACCGCTTATAAATCTGTGGAACCTAATAAGAATAAGTCAGTGAATAGGATACTTTGAAGTCCCCCGATTCCTCGGACAGACCTGCTGTTGACCGCATAGTCAAATATACGAAGCGAATAAGGATTTTTTATTTGAAGCTCTCTAAGGGCGAAAGTAGATGTTCTGCTGGTCCGGAAGAGGAAAGAATGTAGATAGCGGTGAATGAAGGGTTTAAGGAAAAGAAGGACCCAAGCAGACTTTGGGTGATTCATATCCATCCCACATTTTCCTTATCATGACGCATCTAATTGCTTGACGGGCAACTCAGGGAATATGAGTAGTACTTACACGATCACCAAGTTTTGGGCTACAACCAGTAGTGTTGAAAATATTGGAAATGGAAGTAATGATTGGATAAAAGGATTTCATGGAGGAAAAGCGAAGTGGCTCAAGGAAGCAAGAGTAATTGTGTTGAAGGGTTAAGGAGCTCACTCTTTGAGAGAGAAGGAAGGGAAGGATAAGGAAAAGGAAATTTATAGGAGAAAGGTTTTCAACGCTTGCATGTCTCACTGGTGCGCACGCCTACTACTACTATATGAGTGTGGTCACTTCCGGCAGGGAGCCTAGTTACCATCCATACCAACTGGTGTTCCTGCTTTGTTACAAAATTGGCGACTCTCATTATATGCGTTATATAAATAAATACGTGCTGCTAGAATCCCAGTCAGCAAGTACTCCACCTATCACGACCTCCAAGATGTAAAGAGATCCTCTATTGCGAATCAAATACAACGAAGGACGAAAAAAATAACAAAATGGATGATCACGTTGCTTCTGTCCCAAATAGTGGAATGAGCGCACCAACGGTAGTCAACCTAGGGCTGACTTAAAATCTGATTACGACCGACTCGCGGATCTCGACTTCGACATCGAGGATCTCGTTCGCTACAAGAAGCTGCTTGCACTCCTTGACAACGACAGAACCGTCTTCACGGGAGAGGGTGTTGGGCATGACACCGATCCAGATGATGACAGGGGCGATGTGCTCGTCAACAATACCAATGCGTACGACATCCATGCTCGTCCACTTCACTCCCTTTGACTCCAGGATGTCGTGGATCTGAGAGCCAAGACTGTCCCAGACCCGGTTCAGGGGGTGGTTGCCGACGGGCCTAAGCTCCTTGCACGGGGGGTGAGCCCAAGGGCCTGTAGACAGCTTCCAAGTATCGTTCCCCGTGCGAGCCACGAGAATTGGCCTGGAGCGCAGCCCATAATAGTAGTGCTTGGCCTCCAGGTCGGAGATAGATGCAGCGGTGATCTCAGCAGAGGCCATGTGGGAGACAGAGAGCAGAAGAAAATCTGTAGTGCTCTTCAAAGCGGCTAGTTCGTCAGTCACAGAGTCACTAAAGGAGACGCTCGAGAGCTCACGCAACGAGGGGGGCAGGCACAGTCAACCCTTCTCTTAATATAGGAGAATGCGCTCGGGACGGATAGTAGTTAAAGTAAGAGGTTAAAACTGGAAATTGAGCATGTAATGGCAGGTACGTACATGATCTGGTTTATAATATTATATCGATGGGAATCAGTTGAGAGACGAGCAAGCTGGTTATAGCGAACTGAGAAAGGTGGTTGCAGAGAAGTGGTTAGGTCTCCAGGTGAAGAGAGAGAGGGCCACCCTCATTTTATATCTTTCCCCTCCAGCATTTATGATATCATACTAAAAAAAAAATCCTTAAGAGCGCAAAACAAAAATATCCCAACCCAAATATTCACAAACATGGAAGGGAAAAAAAGAACTACTGTTTTAGTATAGTAGGAAAGCTGGCTAGAAAGGTCCATAGCATCCGGCCCCAAGTTACGTTACAGGTATCGAAGCACGAAACCGTCTGGGGGGTGCTTAGCACGCCGTGATTTCAGCTGTTAGCTCGTTACCGTATCTCAAAGCAAAGCAAAGCATAATTTGAAAAATTCATCGTGACCGGCTTGGTAGCGTTACCAAATTTTTGGAAAGATACGTTACAACAGATGTTTCTCACTTTAGATCCCAACCATACCAGGTTTATCCCATGCAAAGTTTGGAAGCAGAAAAAATCCCGACGCCAATACCGTACTATACTTCAGCTATGAGTACATTTTATAACTGTTTATTTATATTTGTCTCTCTACGTTAAAAAATTTAAATCTCCGAATCAGATGCGCAGCTGCCCATGAAAAAAACCCTCCGTAATTTTATTTTATTTTATTTTTTCCCCTCCTCTCCTGCACCCTGCCCATGCGTATACTATGCGTGTTACGGAGCGACGGATACCGGACACCGGCGATCCGTTGGGGCTCCCTCACGAGCTGGCTCGTTGCGATATGTGTTGCGGCTAATTACGTTCTTTCTAATTACCTGGTCCCAGGGTTCCTCCCTTGTTCGCCAACGTCATTGATTCCCGCGACCCCAATTGAGCAGTGGATGGGAGGTTTACGAGAGGAACAGTTGTTTTTATTCTCTTTAGGTCTAGAAGTTCACTACTACCTGACACCTATCCTAGCCAGGTAATTCCGGTAACTTGGTTATTGGTCTCTCTGGTTATTGCGATTTCCGCCCTCATATCTTTATGGAATAGAAATGGCTTTCACTGCTAAACCCACATTGCGATTCCGACCTCCGCACCAGGAGCACGAGGCAAGTGAAATCATCGCATGTGGCTGGCCCTCAGTGAATAAAACAAAATCAGGTCATTGCCCCATAATAGAGCGGGAGGCACAAACAGATTTAGTCCAAATGCCATTAATTCTATACCCAAATGAAGTTCTAGAAGTGCCCAACGATTAAAACAGCGATTCCAACGGTAAGGCGGTAAGAAGATTAAATTCCGACGTCAGTAATGCCACCCCGCCAACTTCAGGGACCAAACCTAGTCCTCCGCCCAAGGCACCATGGCTCACTCGGGTGCATAGGGTCGAATTATAATATCATCGCAACGGTTAGCCCCGGCCAGCCTAGCCTCGATATTACCGAAAACTCCTATGCCTTTCTTGGGCAAATACTCGAGTGAGACACTCGTCCACTCGTCCCAAGCAGGAACCCAGCACATTCCATATCCTTGCTGATCAGGTATTTGAGGGAAAAGTGGCATAG
>Ga0307510_10006282_pt1 | contig 14174 bp, 16 predicted proteins | sample 12_EM_MG_FD_207224 | JGI IMG/M metagenome (GOLD analysis project Ga0307510, IMG submission 207224) | Populus trichocarpa ectomycorrhiza microbial communities from riparian zone in the Pacific Northwest, United States - 12_EM | ecosystem: Host-associated > Plants > Roots > Unclassified | place...
GCTCAGTTTATGCACAATTTTTAGAAACACGTATAGCAGCATCGGCTATTTTTGTGGAGGAGGCAAAGCATGCAAGAGAATAACCTGTTCGAATATGCTGTTATCCGCGTGGTGCCTCAGGTAGAGCGCGAGGAATTCCTCAATGTGGGGGTTATCCTCTATTGCCCCAAAATGAAGTTTCTGCAATGCCTTTGCGCGGTGGATGAGGGCCGGCTATGCTCATTTTCAAATAAAATCGATATCGAAGATATAAAGGCGCACCTGCACTCCTTCACCCAAATATGCCGCGGCACTAAAGATGGCGGTCCCATAGCCCAGCTCGATATGCCGTCCCGTTTCAGGTGGCTGAGTGCTACCCGGAGCACAGTAGTACAAACTTCCAAAGTACACCCTGGTTTATGTGTTGATCCTGCCGAAACACTTGAAAAATTATACGCCCAACTGGTGCTTTAACCCAGGTGTTCCATGTAACAGGTGGAACGATGTGGAACACCATATTAGTTAAAAAATTTAACCTTTAATGTGCTGACAAAACACTGTCACCACTTCTCCCGCTTTAAATACTTAAATTTGAATATCCGGTTAACAGTACCCAATAACTGTGAAATTTCAATTTGCCGGATAGCAATTTTCGATTAATTTTATAAGCACTGATCCTGAACTCATTGGCAAAGAACAAGCAAATTATCATTTACGGTATCGCACTGGCTGTTTTACTGTTTTTATTGAAATGGCTCGAAACCCGCTATATCCTGATCGATCAGCAACTGGATATTTATTTAGGCATAATAGCGGTACTATTTACCGCTTTTGGTATATGGCTCGCATTGAAGATCCGGAAACCAAAAGTGGAGACCGTAATCATTGAGAAGAAAGTAGTCCTGGCAACCGGTCCGGATTTTATTTTGAATGAAGACGAAGTGCGTCGGCTCAACCTGAGCAAACGCGAACTGGAAGTTTTACAATTAATGGCAGCCGGTCTGAGCAACCAGGAAATTGCCGAACGTTTATTTGTATCTTTAAATACCATCAAAACGCATTCGGCCCAAATATTCGAGAAGATGGAAGTGAAACGCCGCACACAGGCAGTGGATATGGCCAAACGTTTGAGTATTATACCGTAAATTATAGCATACTTTAGTACCAAAATGCCAGGTTTTTTGCAAAATCACCCTAAAGTATGACCCGAAATAAGGCGCAGATCATCAATTTTGAGCAAACCAAAACATTAAAGCAAATGAAAAAGATCATTATTATTTGCGGATCGATAGCCGGTTTGGTAGTTACCTCAATCATGCTGGCATCTATTTCCGGTTGTATTACGGGTTCTGACTTTGAGGGTAGTGTGGGCAGTATGCTGCTGGGTTATAGCAGCATGGTGGTAGCCTTTTCTATGATATTTGTCGGGATAAAAAATTACAGGGATAAGTATAACTCCGGCATCATCACATTTGGAAAATCATTAAAGATCGGTTTGCTTATTACGCTTATAGCATCAACTATTTACGTAATCGTGTGGCAAATCGACTACTACTTTTTTATTCCGGATTTCTACGAAAAATATTCAGCGCATATCATTCGTGAGATGAAGGCAGGTGGGGCAACCCAGGCCCAAATTCAACAACAAATGGCCGCTAACAAAAGTAATGGCGAAATGTATAGAAATCCATTGTTTAACGCCATGTTTACTTATATGGAAATTTTGCCGGTAGGACTCATTATGTCTTTGCTGGCTGCCTTGATATTAAAGCGCAAACCAAAGAATGATAATAGGGTAACAAGCCAGGTCAGCCTATAAAAAATTGCTGGCATGAAAGCTGTTTTTAATCTTTCGAACAACCCAAAATTGTTGGGTTCAATTAATCGAGTCCATGATCGCGTAAGCCATTTTCTTTACCCCGCGCTCCGTATCAGGACTCGCGTCGTTGGTAAGGCAAACGATAGCGGTTTGGGTACCCGGACAGATAAGGCAAAAACTGGTATGCCCCACACTGCCGCCTGCATGAAATACTTCAGGGTAACCCTTTTTCGATCTTGTATTCATCCAGTAAAGCGCTATGCTATCAGCCCCTTCATCCTCAATCTTCCTGATCGGTTGATGTGCCAGCCCAATGGCCGGATCTTTTTCATTGAGGTTCAATTGCAAGTAGCTCAGCATATCGGCAACGGTCGATTTGAGCGATGCAGCTGCCGGTATCCGGTCCCACCAGGTAAGCCTTGGCGTTGGCGTACCATTGCTGTCGTATCCTTTGGCAAACCTGTATTGGGCCTGCTTAGAAACGTCTATCCTGGTATCATTCATCTTTGCCGGGCTGGTAATGTATTTCTTTAGCAGTTCGGCATAACTCAGATGGTATGCTTTTTCCAGTATGATACCCAGTAATTGAGTGTCGGCATTTGAATAAACAAACCTGGTGCCTGGCCTGATGCCGGGTTTCATCCCTGCAAGATCATCTAAAAAGCGTTGCTCAGAAATTGCACCCTCATTTATCCAATAATTAACCAGCGACGAATCCTTCGGAGGCACGGGTACAAACTTTGGTAAGCCCGATGTGTGGTCGGTGAGGTTTCTAATCGTAACTGCGGTGCCCTGGTAGGTTAAATTTTTCAATGAAGGAATGTATTTCACCACCTTATCATCCAGCCCGATCTTTTTTTCCAGTAGGGCATGGGCCAACAAAATTCCGGTAAATGATTTGGTGACGGATGCTATCTCATATATTGTGTGGTCGTTTGGCTTTATATCTTTACCTTTTTCTGTAATCCCATAATTATAGGTGTATTTTATCCCGTTCTTTACAATACCAATAGATAAGCCAATATGCTCCGGATTGTGCATAAACTCCCCGGCGGCCTTATCCACAGAGTGACTTAACTTTTGCTCCGGAAGCTGGCCAAATACATGCAAGCTGCTTAAAACAGCGAATGCCAGCATCAAAATAGTAGTTCTCATCACGATAGATTTTGTTTCGCAATGTTAAAAATATTTGAGGAAATTATGTGACATAGTAACGAGCCAGATCAGCCTATAAAAAATTGCTGACTTATGATCTTGCCATTTTTTACTTTATAAAGGCAAATTTCATCCACCTCCATATGTCCCTGTCCTTCTACTTCGAATGACATTTTAAGGCTGAGCGTAAAGTAGCTGCCGGCAATGATCGGGTCCGATAGGGTAATCTTGTTTATGGCGATAATGCGGGACAGGAAATCCTTTTCCCGTTCCAGCAATGTGGCTAATCCCTTTAAAGGTTGTCCGCTGGTATTTAGCGGATCGATGCTTTCGGCATCGTCAGCAAATAATTGCTGGTAGGCATCAACAAACTTTTGTTCGCTTACCATCTCTTTTAAACCGTTGGCAATTTCATGAATAGTGTACATGAATAGAAAACCGTGGTGGATGGTTATTGTTTGGAAATGGTATTTGATCAGGTGACATAAAAAGGAGGGTGTCACACTGAGCTCAGTCGAAGTGCGGTGCGCAGAGGCCTCACCCTCTATGCTTCGACGGGCTCAGCATGACACCCGGTTTTATAGTCATGGTAACCCTTACACAGCTATACTATCAATCCCCTTTTGCATCGCCGTTTCTTTCAAATCAGGCACATTGGTACCTTCTACCCTAAAGGTGGTAACATCAGTGATGCCTATAAATCCAAGGACAGCTCTCAGGTAGGGTTCCGCAAAATCGTAAGACTTCATCGGTCCGTCCGAATAAACACCACCGGATGCAATAGCAAGATAAACCTTTTTACCCGTTACCAAACCTTCAGGCCGGCCGGTTTGATAAGAAAATGTTTTGCCGGCACGGACAAGGTGATCCAGCCACGCCTTAAGCGCAGAAGGAATATTGAAATTGTAGATGGGCACGCCAATTACAATGATATCGGCTTCAAGTACCTCTTCTATGGCTTCGTTAGAATGCTGGATTGCTTCCTTATATTCTGACGTCTCATTTTCAGCAGGTGCAAAAAAGGCGTTCAGGTGCGATTCTTCCAGGTGCGGATAATGCCGCTCAACAAGGTCGCGCAGGTTAACAGTGCTTCCCGGGTACTGATCTGTCAATCTTCTAATAATTGCAGCTCCCAATTGTGTGCTGTTTGAGGCTGCGCCCCTTGCACTGGATATAACATTTAGTATCTTTTTCATTTTTGATTTTTTATAATAGAGTTATCAGATTATGCAGTTTTTAAAGGCTGGTTGCTTTTGTGGTAGGCGAAATAAGAAACAAGCATCAGCACCAGGAATATCACGGGCATCACGCGGTAATTAACCGGGTCGCCAGAGGCGGTATGCGCAATAAAGGCTGACACAAAGGTGATCACGAAGCCGGCATACACCCATTTTTTGATCTTTTCCGATACCGGTACGATCAGCAAAATAGCGCCTAAAACCTTGCCGATAGCCAGCTCGACCCTGAAATAGTCCGGGTAACCCAAATGGTGGAACGCCTGTACCATAGCATCCTGCGTTAAATAAGCATAGGCCGTATAGAACATCATTATGCTCACAATAGCTGTGGTTACCCAATAAGTAATTTTAGTAGCTTTCATTATTTTGTTTTTTGATAAGGCAAAACTATGTACATTTGCTTATAAAAAGTTAGCACTATACAAAAGGTTAGTACTAACCTTTTGTATAGTGAAACGGTAACCAGGTATACAGATCATGGGACATATTCATTCAAAAGAGGAATGCACACGGGCATTAACCGGGATAGGCGATGCACTTTATGTTGTTGGGGGCAAATGGAAATTGAGGGTTGTTATTGCGCTCAAAAGTGGAAATAAACGCTTTAATGAATTGCAGCGTACCATCACCGGTATTTCGGCAAGGGTATTATCGCACGAGCTGCGGGAATTGGAAATGAATGGTTTTATAAAGCGGAACGTCTTTACCCAAACCCCTGTGATCGTGGAGTACGAGCTGACGGAGTACAGCAATTCGCTCGACCCTGTTTTAACGGCCCTAAGTGAGTGGGGCATCATGCATAGGGAAAAGATCAGGCAGGAGAGATCGGCGGCACAACCGGTTGAGATGGTGGAATGATCCTCATTTGTTAATTCTTGTTAAATAGTGTTAAATAGCTGTTAATCAATACTGAGCGTGTTTTTTTAGTATAATTATTCACATACATTTGGGATACTAACACCCGACATCATGCTGAAAAGTTATCTAAAAATTGCCTGGCGCAACTTGCTTCGTCACAAAGCTTTTTCTATTATCAATATCGGAGGACTATCTATAGGCATTGCTGCCTGCCTTCTCATTTCTCTTTATGTGAATTATGAATTGAGCTATGATGCATATCATGTAAAGAAGGATAGGATAGCTCGTATCACTAATATGGTACACACACCCGAGAGCGATAATATAACTGTAGCATTAGCGCCGGTTATGTTGGCTACAGCCCTCAGGCAAAATTATCCCGAAGTAGAAACTGCCGTTCGGTTTGAACCTGATAAAGCAGTAATAAAAGTAAATAACCAATTATTTAACGAGGAGAAAGTATATAAAACGGATGCCAATGTATTTGATGTGTTTACCTGGCATTTTGTTGAAGGAAATCCCGCAAATGCATTAACTGATCCGCATAGTATAGTTATCACAGCATCATTAGCCAAAAAGTATTTTGGCAGCGGCAATGCCTTAGGTAAAGATATTATTTGCAACATGCTGCCTTACAAGGTATCTGCTGTGCTTGCCGACCTTCCCGAAAACTCTGATCTGAAAATTGATGCCCTGTTGCCGGGCGATTTTTCAAAGGTCAATAAATGGGAAGCATTTGATTTTTCTGACTACACCTTCGTTCTTTTTAAACAAAAACCGGATTATGCATCTTTTGCCAAAAAACTTGCAGCTATTTCTAAAAATAATATTCAGCCCGAACTGAATAAGACAGGCGCTGTGAAATATTCCATACAGTTTAATATTGAACCTCTAAAGAATGTTCATTTCATTTCCGGCAACATGGGCGACACTGTAAAAGGCGATAAACAGTTAGTCTATATCTTTTCGGTACTGGCGGTGATCATACTGGTTATAGCGCTATTGAATTATATCAATTTGTCAACTGCACGCGCTACCGAAAGAGCAAAAGAAGTAGGGGTACGCAAGGTAAATGGTGCGCTGCAATCAAGCCTGATCAGGCAGTTTTTATTTGAATCTTTTTTTGTGACGCTTATTGCTTTGATGATTGCTATTGGGTTAATGTTTACGATGCTGCCATTTTTAAACAGCATGCTGCAAACTAAAATATGGCCGTCATGGAGTGATTACAATTTATGGCTGGTTTGTGCCCTGGTATTGTCCTCATCGCTATTAACCGGGCTTTACCCGGCCTTTGTTTTATCATCGTTTCAGCCGGCAGTAGCTCTCAAAGCGAATTTTAAGCATATCTCAAAAGGGCTGACCCTGCGCAAATTGATCACCGTCACCCAGTTTGTTATAGCAACAGTGATGATTGCCGGAGCTTTTATTATGAACAGGCAGATTAATTTTGTACAGCATAAATCACTGGGCTATAATCAAAACCAGGTTTTGAATATTGGGCTACCCGACGATTCAATCGCATTGCTTCGCGTTAACACTTTTAATAATGCACTCAGGCAATTAAGCCAGGTTAAAGGCACTGCCATTCAAACCGGGCTTTCTGTCACCAACAATGGTGAAACGCCCAAGGCAACTACTTTTTTTAAATCAAAGGGAGTTAAGAGAGAACTGGTGTCGAATTATTTTGCCATCGATGAAAAATTTATTCCGTTGCTGAACATGCAGCTTTTGTCCGGGAGGAATTTATCAGATAATATGCCATCCGACAAAAAGGAAGGTTTCATTATAAACGAAGCATTTGTCCAACAAGCGGGCTGGAAGAATGCGATAGGTCAGTATATGGAAGGCTTTGATCATAAGGGCCAGGTAATAGGCGTGGTTAGAAATTTCCATTATACCAACATGCACAACCCGATAGCGCCATTGGTGATGATCTACAGAACAATGAAACCTGTTTCTATATTGGTAAAGATCAATCCTAATAATTTAAATGTAGTTAGAGATCTGTGGCATACCTATTTCGCAGATGTGCCCTTTCAGTATAATTTTTTAGACGATGCATTTAACACCATCTATCAAAAAGATGTAACCAGCATTAAGCTCTTCAACTATTTTACAGCCTTATCTATCCTGATTGCTTGTTTAGGTCTGTATGGCTTGGCTTACCTGGTCGCCACTCAACGCACCAAAGAGATAGGCATCCGTAAGGTGCTGGGTGCGGCAATACAGCATTTATTAGTGCTGCTGGCAAAGGATTTTGTAAAACTTATCACATTTGCAGCGGTATTGGCAACCCCTGTAACCTGGTTCGCGATGAATAAATGGCTTAACTCTTATGCTTACCATATCCCTATATCATGGTGGCTATTGCTGATGCCTGTATTTGCTATATTAATGATCGCGATATTGGTGATTAGTTATCAAACCATAAAAGTTGCCATTACCAACCCGGTTAAAAGTCTTAAAAGCGAATAATTCACCTACACCGTTTTGCATATTTTAAAACTTACGAAGTTTAAAAAACTTCGTAAGTTTCATTGCCATTCTTGCCCTTGTTGGAGCTGCATCCAACAAGAAAAATCATAAATCATCCCGGAAAATCATCCATGTTTTTTTCAATTGGGGTCGAACTTCTCTTGCTCTCCTCAATGGCCCACACGGCCATTCCATGTAACACAGGCTTCAGCCCCATACCTGACTTAGTCAGGCTGTAGGTGACGTAAGGGGGCACCACCGGCTTTGCTTCCCGTATCACCAGGTTGTCATTTTCCAGCTGTTTCAGGTGTTGTATCAGCATTTTCTCCGTGATCGTCGGGATTGATTTTTTCAGTTCACTATACCGCTTGCTTCCGGATAATAAGTGGAACAGGATAATGGGTTTCCAATGTCCGCCGATCTTATTCATCACATAAGTTACCGGGCATTCTTTAAAAGATGCTTTCTTATTTTCCTGTAGTGTTGAGCTTTCCTTTATTGCTGTCATAGGTACATACTTTAGGGTAAGTACTTGTATAAAAGTAAGTACAAAAATAACTTTGTTCCCAATAAGATCAAAATATAAAATCATGAAAATTACACTAACAGGCTCATTGGGAAATATCAGCAAACCCCTGGCCAAACAATTAATTGCTATCGGTCACCAGGTGACCATTATCAGCAGCAATGCAGACAAGAAAAATGAAATAGAACAATTAGGCGCTGCTGCCGCGATCGGTTTGATAACTGACGTAGACTTTCTTTCAGAAGAGTTCAGCGGGGCCGATGCCATTTATACCATGGTGCCGCCAAATTTCGGCGCAACCGACTACCGGCAATATGTAGGCAGTATAGGGCAAAATTATGCAGAGGCCATCCGCAGATCGGGCGTTACCAGGGTGGTTAATTTAAGCAGCATCGGCGCACATATTGATGGGGGAACCGGTCCTATTTCGGGAGTGCATGATGCAGAAATAACATTAAATAAATTGGAAGGCGTTTCCATAAAACATATCCGTGCCCCGTTTTTTTATATTAATTTTTATAACAATATAGATATGATCAAACACCTGGGTTTCCTGGGATCAAATTACGATAGCGATACGAGATTAGTTATGGTGCATCCGGAAGATATTGCTGCCGCTGTTGCCGAAGAGCTTCAAAAACCTTTTGAAGGGAAAAGGGTACGTTATTTGGTGAGTGACGACCGCACCACAGGCGAGGTTGCTGCTGTTTTAGGTAAGGCTATTGGGAAACCGGACCTGCAATGGGTTGAATTTACCGATGAACAAGCTTATGATGGCATGCTGCAGGGCGGATTGCCCCCGGAAATAGCCCGGAACTTTGTAGAAATGGGAACTGCTGTACGCAGCGGAGTATTGTGGGAAGATTATGACCTGCATAAACCCGGGTTATCTGGCAATCACAAACTGGAATCATTTGCAAAGGAATTTGCAGACAGATTTATCAACGGATAATTTCCGGAACACAAAGCGTACGAAGTTTTTAAAACTTCGTACGCTTTAAAGTTTGGTTTTGACTGCATTAAGCGGGGTTATTATCACAGAAAAACATCCGGAAGAAGAGATAAAAATAGATATCTTTATTTTATGTCAGTTTAACCGGTAAAAAATCAATCTATGAAAAAATTAGAAGGTAAAATAGCAGTGATAACAGGCGGCAATAGCGGCATAGGTCTTGCTGCTGCCTATGAATTTATAGCACAAGGTGCCAAAGTAATTGTTACAGGGCGCAACGAAAAAGCACTTAATGACGTGGTTACTCAATTAGGGAATGATGCATCTGGAATTGTATCGGATATAGGTAATATGCAGCAGATTAGACAACTGAACCGACAGGTGAAGTCCATTGTCCCCGGTATCGATATCATATTTATAAATGCCGGTATTGGCAAATTCAACCAGGTTGAAAACATGACCGAAGAAATGTTTGATGAGATTATGAATATCAACTTCAAAGGCTCGTATTTTACCTTGCAGCAATTGCTGCCGTTGGTAAATGATGGCGGTTCTATTATTTTAAATACTTCTATCAATGCCCATATTGGTATGATTGGGGCAAGTGTATATTCGGCGAGTAAAGCAGCATTACTTTCTTTGGCCAGGAATTTATCAGCAGAACTGCTGCCGAGAAAAATAAGGGTTAATGCAATAAGTCCCGGTCCGGTAGGTACCCCTTTGCACAGCTCTGAAAAGCTCGGCATAAATACGGAGCAATTAAAAAGTATGGACGAGGATACGGTTAAACAAATTCCATTAGGCCGGTATGGTACATCAGATGAGATAGCTAAAATAGTTGCATTCTTTGCCTCTAATGATTCTTCTTTTGTTCTGGGAGCCGAGCTGATTGCAGACGGAGGTATGGCTACTTTATAGTCATGTAAGTCGCTAATCTTACTATTTCCTCAATAGTCATAACATCTTTTTCATGTTAATAAACTAGTTATAATCGGTTCCCGCATGAAAAATACTTTTTCAGAATGAGTAGCTATTTGAATGAAAAAAGCTCTTGGATTTGACAAATAGATTTTTTTATATTTGTTTCTCAATCCAAATCGTCATGAAAATAGCAATAGTCCCCATGCGATTTAAAATCAGGGGATAACAATCCAGGTTTTTCTTTTTTCAGCATCCCGCTGAACAGTTCCAATTTTTAACCTATTTACTAATTTTCATGACAACAGATCAAACGACTGCTACAAGCAGATCAACCAGAATATTTACACTTTTAAAAGAGGCTATCAGGGGCGGTAATCACGATTTTACCCGTGGCAGCATTCGTCGCGCCGTATTATTACTGGCCATACCGATGATGCTCGAAATGGCAATGGAATCGGTTTTTGCCCTTGTCGACCTATACTTCGTAGGGCACTTACCACACAGCAGCTACGCTATCCAAACGGTGGGATTGACCGAATCCTGCTTAACCATTATTTATTCCCTTGCTATAGGGCTGAGCATGGCTGCTACAGCTATTGTAGCACGCAGGATAGGAGAAAAAAACCCCGTTGAGGCGGCCAAAGCAGGCATGCAAACAGTGACCGTCGCTATTTTGGTTAACCTGGTTATTGGTATTGCAGGATTTTATTACGCAAGCAATATCCTTTCCCTTATGGGTGCATCGGCTGAAACCGTGCGGCTCGGAACCAACTATACCCGCATTATGATGGCCGAAAGCCTGATCATAATGATGTTGTTTCTGGTTAATGGTATTTTCAGGGGGGCAGGCAATGCCGCTATCGCTATGCGCAGCCTTTGGATCGCCAACATCGCCAACATCATTTTATGCCCGATATTTATTAATGTTTTAGGCTTTGGCTTAACAGGTGCTGCAATAGCCACCACTATTGGCAGGGGCACGGGTGTTGTGTATCAGTTATACCACCTGTTTAATGGTAAAAACATCATCAAGGTGCATTTGAGGTATTTAAAACCGCATTGGGAGCAGATCAAAGCTATTATGAAAGTGGCTATTCCAGGTATCCTCCAATTTGTAATCGGATCATGCAGCTGGATATTCTTAGCAGAATTAGTAGCCACTTCAGGCGGCGATCATGGCTCTGCCGGGTATCAAACATCTATCCGTTTAATGCTGTTCTTTATGCTTCCGGCATGGGGAATGAGCAATGCGGCAGCCACATTGGTAGGCCAAAACCTGGGTGCGAAGGAATTAATGCGGGCCGAAGATTCCGTTTTAAAAACCGTAAAGTACAACGTGATCTATATGGCAAGTGTAACGGTAATTACTTTCTTTTTGGCAAGTTACCTGACGGCCTTCTTTACTAATGATGAGCAGGTGCGGGAAGTAGCAACCCGGTCATTGCAAATATTGAGCGTTGGCTATATCTTTTACGGAATAGGCATGGTGATGATGAGCGCCTTTAACGGCGCAGGCGATACCTGGACTACTACATGGGTTAACTTATTTGGTTTCTGGCTGTTCCAGGTGCCTTTGGCCTATGTGCTGGATAAACATTTTAATATGGGCATAACCGGCGTATTTATAGCCATCCCCATAGCCGAAACCTGTATGGCTATTGCCAGTTTCTTCCTGTTCAAAACCGGCAAATGGAAAATGGTGAAAGTGTAAAAACTTTCACCGTTTTTACAGATTGGGAATTTGTTAATCAACTATAATATTATCCCTGCTCCATGCGGCCATTAATTGCATAATATCCTCAAGGGACTTTCCTTTTTCACTTAACGCATATTCTACTCTTGGCGGTACTTCCGCGTATGCTTTGCGGGTGATAAGGTCATCCCCTTCAAGCTCTTTTAAATGCCTTGATAATACCTTTAAAGCGATGCCCGGAATAGATTTGTGCAATTCACCAAACCTTTTAGGTCCCTGCATTAATATCCATATAATGACGGGTTTCCATTTGCCGCCAATAATGCCAATAATGGCAGTTATAGGGCAATCGCAGGCTTGCTCATATTTTTTTTCAACTTTTTCTGTTGATAACATGTTGATGCTCAATAATGGTAACTTTTTTGTCAATACTTGACAAAAAGGTAATTACTTGCCAAAAGTAAAGTATTGATTTAGCTTTGTCAATAAAAACATCAATAATGGAAAATAATAAAACAGAAACCTATCAAAAAGGCCTGGAACTTTTGAATAAATTACATGGCGGACAAGCCGGTGAGCAATTGGTTAACAATTTAAAAGATATTTGTCCCGATTTTGTAGATATGACCATAGAATGGGCCATGCAGGGTATCATGGCAAGACCCGGACTGGATCTGCTCACCCGCGAATATTTACTTATTGCATCATGTACTACTTTAGGGCATACCGTCCCTCAATTAAAGGCGCATATAGACGCAGCTTTGAAACTCGGAGCGAGTAAGCAGCAAATAGTGGAAGTTATTTTACAAATGACTTTTTATGCGGGCGGCGCTGCTGTAAGCAATGCGCTGAGCTATGCTAAAGAGGTATTCCAAAGCCATGTTTAAAGCGAATGATATAAACAAAGCAGGAACTACCTCAGGCGCCTGCTTTGTTCAAGAATTGAGCGGCTTAGTCATAATGATTACGGATTATTTCTATTGCCTGTCCCAAAATGCCGGTGGTTCTATCCCCAATGAGCGTAAATAAACATATCCCTGCGCCCGGTGGTGGATCTCGTTATCTATCCAGTAGAAAATAATATCGGATGTTATGCCTTCATAAGCTCCGAAAGCTTTCATCGTTTCATGAAAGCGTTGGGGAGGGATCAGGGGCCATAACGAGTCAATCTTATAAGTTACATCATCCCACGAATTCAGAATTTCTTCTTTGGTGTTTGCGAATGATTTGCCCGAATGATGGCCTAATTCATCTATCGATGTTGTTGTATCCGTAAAAAGGTCCTGCATACCTGCATCGGCGATGTCAATGAGCTCCTGTACCATTTTCGAAAAGGGGCGCATACCGCCTATGCAATGATCGAATAGCTCCCTTTCAGGAAAAGCTTCAATTACCTTCCTTGTAAGGCGGCGGTGTCCCTGCCAATGATCCAAAATTGCATCTGATGAGGTGAATCCTTCTGCTGTGTTAGTTTCCTGCTGATTTGCTGCGTTGTTTTCCATTGTATGTTGCTTTTAGTTTCTATAACAAAATAAAGCACCGTTAATGACAGCCCTATGTCAACAGGGATTATCCTTTTTTAGACAAATAGAAAAAGCTGCCAAAGAATAGCTGCTTTGTCTTATATTTGCCCTCTCGTTCCCGTAGTTCAATGGATAGAATGTCAGATTCCGGTTCTGATGATGGGGGTTCGAATCCCTTCGGGAACACAAAAGCCCTTGTTCAAAGGGCTTTTTTTATGCTCAGGCCCGTTCAGGTATTGACCTGAACGGGCGGAGTTACTGATCTGTAAACTGCCTGATACTGATGATATGAATTGTTATTTCCCTAAAAATTCAAGAGCTTTCTGAACGAAATCGTCATGGTATTGGAAAAAGGCAGCATGGCCTGCATCAGGGTAGACGATCAGTTTGGCATTCGGCAGGCTTTTAGACATGCTGATTGCATTCACCACCGGAACCAAAGCATCTTCCTGGCCCTGTACGATCAGTACTGGCTGTGTTACTGATTTCAATTCTGTCAACGCATCCGGATTTGGCTGTGCCCAACCCAATACTGCTTTTACTTCGTTGGTGAAAGCTTCTCCATTTAGTGGCGCATCCCGGTTCACCTGACGTTCCTGGATCCTTTCGTAAGCACTTTTACCGGCATTCTGGCTGAAGTCAGACGTGTTGAAGAAGGACGCCAAAAAGACTTGTTCGGGTGTCAGACTAGCTGCGGCAGCTAAGAATTTAGGAAGATCGGAAAGCCCCTGGCTTCCTTTAGGGCCGGTGCCGGTCAGGATGATCTTATTAACCAGGGCAGGTTCGGTCAGCGCTATCTGCTGACTGATAAATGAACCCATAGAGAAGCCCAATAAATTAACCTTATTGTAACCCAGAGCTTTGATAAAGGAGACTGCACCTTTCGCCATATCCGGTACATTATCAGGTGTTGTTCCGCCGGATGTTCCCGCACCCGGGATATCAAATATTATCACTTTGTATTTTTGGGCGAGGCCGTTAGTGATAGCCGGGTCCCAGTCATCCATTGCATTACCTAAAGGAGACAGCATC
>Ga0307510_10006283_pt1 | contig 14173 bp, 7 predicted proteins | sample 12_EM_MG_FD_207224 | JGI IMG/M metagenome (GOLD analysis project Ga0307510, IMG submission 207224) | Populus trichocarpa ectomycorrhiza microbial communities from riparian zone in the Pacific Northwest, United States - 12_EM | ecosystem: Host-associated > Plants > Roots > Unclassified | place...
GGTTCTGTGTCCTTTATTGTTGCTTCTGTTTACCTTAGGCGTAGGTCATATGTACCTATTTGGATGACGAATAAGAGACAGTGTCCTTCAAATCCTTGTGATCATTTTGAGTTCTCTATGTATCTTTATTTCCGCTTTTCCTTTTTTAAGTATATGTTTAGAAAATTTCTTTCCGAGACATCTAATTCAGATAATCAAATGGCTAAAAGAGGTTCTCAGCTTTGGTACTTCATATGCTGTTATTTGAAATTTTTGTGCAACTATATATGAAAATGAAAGGTTAGGTGGCTGCAAGAGTTTTCCACGGGAAATTGAGAATTCATACACAAAGACAGTCAACAAGAGCATGACGAACGAAAAAGGCGTAGGATTAAAATAATTTATCAACTTGATTAGATTAAGGATTCAAAATATTTGAGATTGATAATCGAGATAAGATTAAGAGATTTTTACTTGGATTCGTCACTCTCAAAGTTATGACTTCTAAGCATCACTCTCAAAGTTACTTCTTCATTGTGCATGTTTTAAAAAAAACCAGTAAATAAATTCAGTATGTTTGGCCATGTTCCAATGAGAGTGAAATGAAAACAAAATCACAAGTAGCTTCTCCACTTTCACACCGACGCATAAACATTTTCACCTATGCAACACTTCTCCCGTTGGATATTCGATTAATTTTTTTATTCTAACAATCTGACCTATTCTCTCTAGTTAAAGTAGCTAGTAGCCAATACCTATACATATTAGGCCAAAATAACATGTGGCTAGCAAAAAGTCTCATTTAATAGATTTAAGGACTCTCAGATGCTTAAGTAAGTATATTTTTAAATAGAAAAGACAATAATATTTTAGAGAGAAATATTCTGAAAAATATATATGCAGAAAATAAAGATTATGAACCTAAAACTTGAAGGATTCACAGGGTATTTATAGCTCATAAATCTTGTCATTTCATGAAGACAGGGGACTGAATTGTTATTTTGCCCTGTTAGCATTTAACAAGGGATGAATATCCCTTACAATTATTAATGGGGGATGAATATCCCTTACATATCATTAATGCTAATGAGAATGTGGTACGTCCTTATGAGACTTTTATAAACCTAGGGGTGTTGAAAGATGAATATTTTTTACCTCAACATTTTATCTTAAGGATTATAAGAATAAACAAACAAAGTTTTGTAGCCCAATAAAGGGCCTAGAAAGATTGTCAGCTTTGTATCCTTTTATGCTTAATGCGTAGCTAAGCGTAGATATGTTGGGTCACCACCCTGTCTCTAACACCTTTCAATCATGAGCTTCTTGAGCAAACAAATCATATATAAAATATGTGAATCCATTAGAAGAAAATGGGAATAAAAATGTTTAGCATAAGGTTGACTTGGTATGGAAAATGAGAGATGAGAGAAAAAAGGGAAATAAAAAACAAGTCACTGAGGATAAACTAGAGCTTTTTTTTTTTACACCACCAACAACATCAGAAAAAACTTGACGAGATGATCGAAACATCTTAGAAGACAAGCAAAAATAGCTAGAGGGGGTTGCACGCGCCACCTAAAAAAGACGATGTGTCCATTCACCTAGCTCATGCAGTGCACGTGTCAAGCATAAAAAAGATATCAATGGTTGTTAAGGCTTTGACCCAAACAACCACTCACCTTTTGTGTGGCTGCTTTAGCCAAAGCACAAATAGACACCCACCTTTTTAACCATTCATTCTTGGCTTAAATGGCCACCCACCCGAGGTAAGATGATATAACCAAAATCTATAAATACATTGGATCACCAGGTAAATAAGACAGGTTCTTATAAGTCATAATTTTCTCAAACTCAACACTTCTTTACACTTAAATTTTCTATTAATCTTCTTGTATGTTATTTTTCTCATACACTTACTAAGTTAAGCATTGAAAAATTCCTCATTCCAAGAGGGACTTATTTTTTTAAAGATAATCAAGCTTATATTCAAGCCCACACATCTTGGTATAGAATCGTAGCCCATGAAAATCTTTTTTTTTTATGAGAAGTTTTTCAAGACTTTATCAATGGCACTGTATGTGGGAAACAAAATAAAAAACTAGTTCTTGTCCTTCACTCCTCATGAAAAATACCTTTCATAACTAATGAATCTCTAGGACAAGGGAGAATAATTGATCTCCCTACCACAGGGACTCCAATCCTATTAGGTCTCCAACAACTCTCCCAACAAATACAAGTGGAGTCTATAAGATACGGACTAGTCCACTAATACAAAGAATCTATTAGAGGTATTAATTGGGCCAATCATAAGGTCAAGGAGTTAAATGAGACATTAAATGGGCGTGTTCAGCTTATTTAGGACAACAATGACTTTAAAGAGGCTATAACACATATGGGTCAGCCCATAATCAATCTAATTCAAGTGCAAGAAAGGCCCAATTCTTCCATAACATTGGCTTAGGGTTGGCATCATGATGACAACCTTGTTTGAACAATTAATCCTAACATTACAAGGATATTTTGGCAAAAAAAATTAGGAGTTTTCATATTCTACAAGGAAACTAAAGGGCATCAGCTATTACAATGATTTCCAAGCTTATTTAGGAGAGTTAAAGGTGGTTTTGGACCTATTTTTTCTAATGCATAATTTTACGCAAACAAGTATAATTTCTAATCTGACGTTGGATCAAACTAAAATTTTACAGAAGTTTCTAAAGGTCTTATTTTATATACGGTTAGAATTTCAGGTCAATCTAACATTGAAAAGGTCTTAAAATAAGGTCTAGAATCTACTGTATGAAACTTATATTAGTTTCCTTGTTGATTTAGGATTTTTTTTCTTGTTTTATTTAGAACTATTTTATTATTTTTCCATAATTATTTAGGATGTTTTTTTACCTGTTATAAATAAGGTTATTTAGCTTGTATTTAGAGTTTTTTTTTTATAAACTTTGATTTTAAAATAATATTGCTTGTATGTGAGAGGTATTCTCGCATTCTTTGGTTCTCTAAAGAACTAATTTGACTTATCAAAGAATAACTATTTTTATGGCATATTCATTATACTTTCTGTTTGTGAATTTGTATTTATTGGGTAGAGGTCTATTCTAATAGTGTTGGTGCTTTAGTTCAAATAATCTTTGTGTCACACTCCTATCAAACCTAATTCTTTAGCTTTTCAGGATTTGTTTCCTAATGACTATAATACTAGGTGGCATCTCCTAAACCCCATAATCATAACTTTATGATTAAACCCAAAGCCCCATTTAATTTTCAAGAGGCAGCACTGCCACGCAACGCAGTGCATGTCATGATAGGATGATGACTCCACTGTGGAAGCCTTGTTTGGTTAGACTGAGCTTTGCTTGATTGATTGTTTGCTTATTTATTTTGGTCTGTTTAATTTTAGCATATTTTTCTTTTACTGCTCTAACATGTATTTTATATACTACTCATACATAAGTACATCGAGTATGGAATAATGCCTTCACACATCTTGATTTTTGAACAAATCCAATTCAAGGTTAGGTGGGGAGTAACGATCTTTCTCATAACTTTCAGTCGAGGTTTAGATTCGTAAAACATTCAACTAAGAGCTAAGTGTTTACTTAGTAATGGCAATCACACTGTGCCCCAACCATTTAATGTAAACACCTATATTGCCTTTATGAAAGGTAGTCACTGGTAGATCATGAACCTTTTTTGAGACCAGGTAGAAAGCTTACCCCTCATATATTAGCCTAGAACCTTCCCTTAGGGTATGAACTCCTTAATAATTCATTTTTTGCAAACCTGATTAAAATTCTAAACTCTGCAAGATTTCTGAGCTAAGACCATGACTTCTATAACCTTTTCTGAGTATGGGAAAAGATCTGAGATGATGTAATTAGTAGAAGGGTCGCCTAAGGACTGAGGTTGGGGAATAAATGCATATGACCAAAGTACATTACTCTATAGACAACATAAAGAAGCTTATGTCAGTCTTGAGGTATGTGGATGAAACTTTGTTTGAGAGAAAGTATGAGAGAATTTCCCACATGATAAGGATCTTTTATTCAGAATTCAGTAGTCAAGGCTTTAATGCATTTCTGAAATCCGGGTTATGGATGTTTCAGCTTTAGAGATGTTGACATGACCCCCACCATTGAAAAATATGCTTAGATATTAAATTTCCCAAATGATCCTCACAAAGTGTATTCCACAAAAGAATTGAGAATACAACTGTCGAGGTCACAAAATTATTATGTATAGATCAAGTTGACCAGTACAGGATGTCTAATGGAGGATTTAAATGGAAGTTGATTGAGAATAAGCTGAAGACATATAAAGCAAAGGGAAAGAAGGGTGAAGAGAAATACCAGGCAGTTGTTTTTTCCATCTTCAAGTTAGTTTTGTTTCCTTCAGAAGCTATTAGGATGATCGGTATTGAAACTGCCAATGCCTTCGTTGAATATGAATGGACAGAATAACCCCACCTCAACTATCTTGGCTGAAGCTTTATTGTCCTTAAATCATTATAGACTGTATAAAAAAGGAGCAATACGATGTTGTATTCCTCTGTTATTTATATAGATAATCGGTCACTTGGAGACATCAAGAGAAGTTTTCAATAATTTATGGTGGTTTAACATGAGACCACTTGGGCTGATTTTAAGTGAAGAATGGAATGACCTAGATGAGAAGGTAGGTATGGTAAACAAAATACTAAGCACTCCCTTAGAGTAATTTTAGGTGGAAAAGCTTCTTGGGTGGGCAGTCTGTCTTATCTTATGAGTTGTAGTGACAAAGCATAGGTCTCGTTGATTGGCCTAACTGGTTATATCAGCTATTCACCCTCGCTGGTAGTTAGGCAGTTTAGAGGCACACAGTACGTACCGAGAACCTGGGGGTAGCCGAGTATACTGGTTTATTCAAGGAGGGTAATTCTTTAGTCAAGCTACACGCCATCAGATGTGATTGGGGACAACTTATTTTAGTCCTCAAGGAGGAGCAATAAAAAGAATCATCAGCCAGCCCTGTCTACTTAATATGAAGGAGTGGTGAATTATCCAGGGTACTCGAAGGTATGATAATGTAAAGCCAAAATGCAGTCATCAAGGAAAGCACACTCACCACTATGGAACCCAAAAGAAAAAGGGTAAATAATGAAGAAAATTTGCAAAATGAGTTTGATAGGTTGAGGATTGAGCTGGGTAACTGCAAGAGTCAGCAGAATTTCTTAGAAAAACAGCTTTTGCAAGAAGAAAAGATGAAGACCTTCATGAACCAACAGTTAAGAGAAAAGGATGAACATATAGCTGAATTGATACAAGATTTATTGCAAGAAAAGAACTTCCAGTCTAAGGAAATTATGTGTGGAATCCGATAATAGTTGGAAGAAAGAATAGCCAAATATGACAATATGGTAAATAAGCATGTGATGCTAGAAAAAAAAGCTGTTGACTCTGGAAAAAACCTTTGAAAGCAGAAGATATGCTAACAATGAGTTAATAGCCTATTTGAAAAAAAAAAAGATCACAACAGAATGAGGCTAGAGGTCGAAAAAAAGAATAACATATTGGCTCATCTTACTATTGAAGAAAAAAAACTTAAGAGCTCAATACATAGTCCAAACTGATGATAAAAGAGAAGTAAGAAGGGCAGTTGAGTCGTATATGAGGGAATACCTGAGTAAAGCAAATGACTTGAGAGACCGAGTTTTTACAATCCAATCTGAGTTGGAATTCTGAGAAGAAGAGGTGAAGAAAATGAAAGAGCAATTCGAGGAGTGGCATGAAAACATCAATAGCTTCGATATACAATTAAATACGAAGATAGTTATACTTGATATCGAGAAAGAAGGACTTTAAAGGGTTAGAAACCAAATCCAGCAGCTAGAGAAGGAATTAATTTGGGTTAAATTAAAAGATTTAATTCTTATAAGGACTTAATTGGTCAAACTAATTTTATTAGGAACTTAATTGGTGAAAAATTAAGTTTGAGAGCCTAATTTGGGCTTAATCAGAAAGATTGAAATTTTGAGGGTCAAACTTATTTTTTACGAAGTCAATTGATTGAAATGAGGGACAACATTGCAAGAAAATGAAAGTTTAGGGTCAATTAAGGGTTAAATCAAAGAGGTTCATAACTAAGGACCTTTTTTAAAAAGGCATTAAACTTCGGGGACTCAATTCGTTTGAAAACATGGGTGAAATTGAAGTGAATTGAAAGTTTAATGGTCAATTGAGGGTTAATTTGCATAAATCCAAAATCAAAGACCAAAATGAAAAGGCACTGAAATTCAATGTTGGTATTGGAGTTCGGTAAGTGTAAAATCGCATAAAATTAAAAGTTCGAGGTCAATTAGGGATGCAATTAAAAGAAAAAAAGTTAAAGGACTAATTTGAACTTTAGTCTAGTCCTTAATTAAAATTCTAAGAAAATCAAAACGGCGTCATTTCACTTAAATAAAACAGTGTGTTTTGACCAAAACGGTTTATTTTGGTATAAAACGACGTTGTTTTGACAGCATGGGAACAAAAAAAGAGACGTCAGATGACTTATTATCTGGCTACTATTCATCATGTTTAACCTTTCATACCAAAAAAGCTGTTTGGGTGGTTAGTTTTTTAGAGCATTTAATGCTTCGGCTTTCCACCAAATCGGACAAACCATACACCATTATGATGGCCTAACATTGTACTACACCACAACATAATTCTTCCTAACTGATTGCCTCTATAGTTGTCGTGATGTCACCCCAAAAAGGCTAACCTGATTAGCCAATAGCAGCCGAATTTAACAACTCATTATAATGACTTTGTGCAAACAATTGAGATCCTTCCCTATTGAATCAATGTCCAAGATTGGTCCCTAATAAAGACAAGATGTCCCCCAATAGCAACCGAATTTAACAACTCATTATAATGACTTTGTGCAAACAATTGAGATCCTTCCCGATTGAATCAATGGCCAAGATTGGTCCCTAATAAAGACAAGATGTCCCTCTTTCCCCCTATAAATAGAAGTGGATTTTGGTCATTAAGGAGCAAGAGAGAAGAGTACAAAGTGAGCAAAAAACTAGTTTTTTTAGCATTTTCAACATTGTTTTCTCTTCGCCACCACTGCAATCGTCTTCTCCATCGTGAATCCCAGTAGCTTCAACCTCTACGTCATGATCAACAGTAGCCCAACACCCTTGCAACTCCATCTTCTCACCGGCAATAGGGTAATCTCACTAATGCCCAATCTCTTCTTCTAGCAGTGTTGGCCATTTCAAACCAGCCTTTCCACCGCTAGCTTCTCCACTAACAGCTCCAACGTGAGCCGCTAGCAACAACCCATTCATCCCAGGTAAGTTTCTTCGTCCTTCCACCCTTGTATTTTCATGCCTGCATGCAGGACATGAATTAATTCACATCCTGCAAGTGCTGGCTTTCGCCAGCAGATGTAAGCTGGGCTAGACTCGTTTCAGCCCAGTCCACATGGTTGGGCTGAGTCCAGCCCATTTAAAAAATAAATAAAAAAGAAGAAAGGATTATTAAGCCTTCAGTCGGCCCAAAGATATACTAATAAAAACTTGGTTCAGCAGTAATCCCCCAGTCTTTGCGATATAATAATATGCAATGACTTTAATTAATCTCTCAGTTCAGGTAGAGCACTGAGTTTTGCTCGTATAAAAACGGGGGAAAGCCAGGAAAAGTGTAGAGAAATATGAATCTAGACTAAAATAAAATCTTTCATATACAAAAGACTAAGAATTTGTACTTGGAAAATTTTTAAAAGATTGAGGGTACCATGCCCATCATCTTTACAAATTCCTAAGTGGTTATGTGGAATCCAATAAGGGTGAACCTATACTTATAAACTCTTAAGTGATTATAGGTTCTTAGTGAGTGAGAGCTTGTAGCTTTCCCAGCATTGCCATGGAGCTTAAAATCCCTCTACTAAAAAGTGGTCATCATGATCTTTTTTTTTTGGGACATGAGAGCCACCCATTAAGAGTGGTGATTACATGATGTTGCTATTTGTATTAAGGGGACTAATTACATCCATCCATTGGAGATTGGTGCATATAGCATTAGGAAGATTACATTTATCCCTTGGAGATGGTGCATACAACACTAGGGAGATTACATATATCTCTTTCCTAAGAGACGTTTTGAGGGGCCTTTAGCTATCACCTAGAGAGAATAAATAGTCATTTTGAATAAGTCATTCATATTTAAGAAACTTATATTTTTTCAAGGATTATACATATTGAGGTGATCTAAGAGATAGGTATGAGAGAGGTTTTTAGGAGGAAACATATATTGGAGGTGGCATTAAGATGTTTGCTTTGAATACCCTGATTACTTCACTTGGAAGATCATTTACACTAGTTGTTCTTGTAAACACAAGGAGGTTCATGTCTAGTAAACTAGCCTCTTTAATCCGTATGTGATTTTCCATGAATTGCTTCACTTTGGACAAGCTTCTATCTGGTAAGGCATAAAGTTTTCTCTAAAGGGCATGTTCCCTTACTCCTCTTATCAAGGCTTCTAAGGCTACTGACTCAATTAATTCTTGCATCTTAAGCATCTCCTCGTTGAATCTCTTCAAATATACTTGTGTGGTCTTGTCCTCTTGTTGCATAACACTAAAAAGCTTTTTGAAGTTTTTCTTGGCAGTTATGCTGGTACTAAAGTGGGCCACTAGCTTGGTGTGGGGGTTACTAAACCCTTCAATAGAGTTTGGTTTTAGGTTGTTATACCAAGCACGCACAGATCCTTTAAAGGTTGTAGGGAATATCATGCACATTGAGTCACTATCTTGTATGATCGATTCCAAGCTACTATGCACATTTTGCACATGCTCTCTTGGGTCGGTCAAGCCATCATAGTTGTCCAAACTCATTTTCATGAAAAAGTAGTCCTTAAGGAGTTGAGTGTAGAATATATGTTTGGAAAATGGAGAAACTCTCCTCTGATGGGGGTTATAAACATTACCCTAGGTATGCATATGCATAAATTGTCTTCTAGTACTTTGTCTGTTGGGCTCTTAGAAGCCCGAAGAGCTTGGCGTAGAACGACGGTGATTGGTGTCCATCCCATAGTAACTAGGGGGAGTACGTTCAGAGTATTTGTTTTGTGCATGGATGTGACAATGGAGTGAGTGATCCCTTGAGAAACTTTCATAAATGCCATTATGTCTAGTCTCATCTAAGTAGTGTAATCATCTACAGGCTCTTGGTGCAACTGGTGGCCCTTGCGTTAAGGCATTATGTGTTGTTATGGGTTTTAAAACTTGCTAGGGTGAGATCTAATTTTGCCCTTCGGTTATCAACGCGGCCCAGGAGAGATGCTCTGAAAATATAAATGCAATAAAGAATAAAGATTGTGAACCTTTTTTATGAAGGTCTCATGGTGTATTTATAGCCCATGAGTATTATCCTTTTGTGAAGCGGAGGGTCTGAAGTGTAATTTTACTTTAATAGCTTTTAATGAGGGATAAATATCCCTTACATCTATATTGAGGTTTGATGGAAATATGATTGGTCCCTAAAGGACTTTTATACACCTAAAAGATGTAGGGAGATTATGGTCCAAGACGTCAAATGTAGCTGAGCTCATAGAGGCTAAGCTCTTTCCCTAGACTAGACCTAAGGGAGGCGGGTCCTTCCCTTGGTGAGCCTAAGGGAGGCTGGGTTCGTCCCTTGGGTAAGTCTAAAGAAGGAGGGTAATCTCCTTGGGCGTGCCCTAGGAAGGATGTTCATTCCCTTCGGTGTGCCCTAGGGAGGATGGTCTGGTCATCCCCTTTAAGTGTACCCGGGGAGAATGGTCATTCCTTGGGTGTGGCATACCTACGGAGGATGCTTATTCTCTTGGGTGTAGTTAGGGCTTAGCACACTACCACGCTCAATCGTGGCTATGTTTGGCTTGTGCCAGACCCAGAGTGCCTTCACCAAGGTGTGTTTATGTTCTAGAAAATTTATATTTGTAAATCTTTCTTGATCTTGCATTTTATCGTTTTTTTTATAAAGATATACTTACAAAACAATTACGCATATAAAAATTTCTATACATTTGAGAATCGATTGGTCAGCACTGTTGTTGAACGTGAAGCAATCGTCAACCTAAAGTCCAACACCAAGATAGTTGAGATTGCCAACATGATGCCATCTATTCCAAGGTACTACTTCGGCTTCAAAGATTTCTTCGTTGTGCTATCAAAAGAAAAGCGATCCAGGCTTCTCATAGGTAAGTAAATTAGTGTTGGCCTTATTAAACTATTTTCATTTTTAGTGATTTTATCATGTTGAAAAATCTATGGACAACACTTCTCTGTGTCGCGTCGCAGATGTTATTGGATGGGTGAAAGCCATGCAACCCCTTGAAAAAATATTGGTTAGTGGACAAAGATTACTAGACAAACGCGAGTTCGTTCTTGATAATCTAAGGTCCTATAATTTCTAATACTTTAGGCCACTTTCAAATTCATATCAATTTCAGGGGAGAAGATATTCGTGTTTTGACCAAGATGCCTGATTAGTACGTAAAAGTGCATTTTTATCAAGGTTTTATATCATCATTTTGCACTTGAAGTATCAATAACTCCTTAACTAAAGCATGTTTTATAATAACAAGTCTGATACTATAAGATACCTTTAATTTATGGTAAATGGTCATCTTAAATGCAGGCCTATCACATAAATCAAAGGATTGATTGATGAGTTCAACTACTAAAATTGAGAAGACAAAGAGAGGGTTAAGCTTAGAAAAGAGATGTTGATTCAGTCCAAACTAGAACATTGTTCAGTCATTGGATCATATCTGGAGTTGTAGATCTTCGATTTCAATTTGATTTATATGGCTAGAAAGCTAAGACATAAGCCTAAAACATTCATGGGAGTGAAAGACTCAATCCTGCTGTTTGGAAGTCCAAATCTTAGCAACAACGAAGAAGTCGGAATCTGTCCTGCAACCCAGATATTGTTCAGTGTTCAACCCATATCTCGAGTTCTAGAAGTCCAAATGCACTGATTCGTTTTTTGTTGGAAAGCTGAGACAATGTCCTAGAACTTTCATGCGGACAATCTGTTCAAATTCTGACATTAGCAATGACGTTTTGTTCAGACAAGAAGATAAGGATTGTCACTAAGTCAAGATGTGGCCACCCACTCAACAATTAGTCATCAAATCAATAGTTCCAAATTTTGGCCTATAAAAGGAGGCATTTGCCATGTATTTAGGCATCTTGGTTTTCAGATCAAAATCATGTTCTTGCTCTCTCTCTTTATATTTTTGTAATGCTTAAGTTTTGTTTATATTAATCTCTTGTTTATGCTTTTCATTTCCTTTTCTTTACTTAGTTAACTTATATCTTATTATTCTTATCTTGTTTATTTATGTTTCTCTTCTTCATTATGTTTAGCTAAGTTTATTATGTCAAGGTGAAAAGGTTACACTAATGGTGTAAGAATAAGTATAGTATAAACTCAACATAGACTTTAATGTTTGATACTAACATGTGTTGTATTTGTTATCTTATTCACTTTTAATACTTTGCTTGTTAAATGGTTAATCTAGATTTATGTTGTATAACCTTTGTACAACAAATACTTGGCAGTTTCATAGCCCAAACCGTATGGTATAACCGACACATGTGCTATGAAAGGAACTTGATTTGTTGTTAACATAAGTTATAATTATGAATACCTGACAACATTTACAAGTATTAGCATTATTCGAATAAGATAACTAATGTAATCATGTTAACAATTTATAATCTGATTGGAACCTTCTTTGTGTGTGGTCTCCAGTTGAGTAATAAGAGTTTATACTATACTTGTTTGAAATACCATTAGTGGATCCTCTAACCTTGACAATTGTTTTTATCATTGTTTAATTCTTATATCAATATCACATCTCAAAGCTCTCTTCAACTTATTATTATTATTATTATTATTATTATTTATATAGTTAACCTCCCCGTGGTTCGATCCCGGTCTTGCCGGGTTATTTATTACTTCGACACTCCTACACTTGGGAGAAGACATCAATCTTTTGGTCGTGTCAATGCCCTTCAGTCCTATGTCAGTTTAAAACCTATCATGTACATCTCTGGTCATTTACTCACTACAACTATCCTAACCTCCTCTTTTTGCATCATTTCAACTTCACAGACCGAATACACCTTAATAGCATTACCGCTTTAATCCTGATATTCTTGAGACATTAACATACAAGCATTAGTAAGTAAAAAAAATTAACTTTTTCCCACACAAAGAATAAAATATGAAATACTTTTCAAAACGCACCTAACATGCAATAATGCAGCTATGGACAAGTTCCTTCCAGTATTGAAATAATACCACCTTGATGCCATGCCATCTCTTCCATCAAAGAACAATGCAATGAAAATTGAGTCACTGTGCAACAACTATTATGTATGAACCCCTTTGAACATATGGTAAACACCACAGCACTCAATCTCAAATTTTTCCCAGCAACTATCTAAATAAAATCTTGCTTCCTAGATCCACTCCACGGGCTCGCCCTAAACAATGCGATCCATTTTTTATTTTTAATATACTCAAGCAACTTGCCCAAGCCTAAGTCTCCCTTGGAAATTTTTCTAGGACCCCACGCAAGTACCTAAGTATTTTATACCGATCCAATATATATTATTTTAAGTAAAATACAACTCAAAATATAACAAGGATGAAATTACACTCAAACTCCTTCTCTTCACAAAAGGACAAAGCTCATGGGCTATAAATACACTATGAATATTTCAAACTCCAGGTTCATAATATTTTCATTTTCAACATACATATTTTCAAAATCCATCTCTCTAAAATATCATTACAATTTTTTTTCTACAAAGTTACTAGCTTAAGCATCTAAGAGTCCCCACATCCATCAAAAGAAACCTTGTACAAGTAACGGCTACCAACCACCTAGGCTTTCCATATCTAGCCACTAGACACCTTATATCTAGGGAGATAGATCATATTGTTTGAAGTAATAGATTAACCAATTATTCAACTCATCAATCATATTCCTGTGGGAAACTGATCAAAAATCTATTAGTTTCTAAAACTTGTTTTTGATATTTCTAAGTCATTCCATGGCAAATAACCAAGACACATCTGGGCAAGGACACAAGATGAATATACTTGTTACCACGGACACTTCTACCCAACCGAACCTTCAACTACTCATTAGTCAAGTGTAACTCCTCACTTAGGCCATGTTAACAACTCAATGGCAAAATCAGATCTTGTCACCCCAACAAGTCTTGACACCTTCAGTCTAACACGCCTAGCATCACGACCACCGACCGCACCAGGTGCCCATAAATGATTATACTACCCTGAGGAGACTAGACATAATGACATTCTTGAAAGTCCCTCAAGTGGTCGCTTGCACCATTGCAATACCCATGTACAGAGTTAGTATTCCAGATGTACTCCCCCTAGCAAATGTGAGATGGACACTAATTACCGTAACCGTCATTCCATGCCAAACTCTTCGAGCTCCCAATAGCTTAATAGACAAAGGACGAAGAGATAGTTTATACATTAGTATACTCAGGGGAATGACTATAGCCCCCATCAATGAAGGGGTTCTCCCTTATCCAAACAAGTATTGAACACTCGACTCCTTAAGGACTATATTTCCATAAAAATGAGTTTGAACAACTATGATGACCTAGCTGACTTGAGAGAGCATGTAAAGAATGTACGTGGTGGCTTAGAGTTAGTCATCTAGGATAGTAACTCAATGAGAAAAATATTCCCTACAATCTTTCATGGGTCTGCGTGTGCATTATACAATATTTTGGAGCCAAGCTCCATTAAAGGTTCAGAGCATGATTGTTAAAAACGAGTTTTGACTCGTAAAATCGCCGATTTTACGAGTCAAAAGGCATAAAACGTGTAAAATCGGGTTTAAAACTCGAAAACTGGTAAAATCGGTCAAACCCGCATAAAATCGAGTCAACCCGCAAAAAACGTAAAACTCAGTCCGATTTCACGATTTCACGTGAAATTTAAAACTTGTGTCTGTGCTGACTCAGCACCCCCTTTTCCCAGTCCCTACCCAACCCGTGACCGACACTCCAGTGACTCCACCCTTCATCCCTTTCCCTTTTCCCCTTTCCCAGTAGATTCACCATCTCTACCTCTCTCCCCCCCCCCTTTCTAAATGCGCAGAAGCAAGAACCATCACAA
>Ga0307510_10006284_pt1 | contig 14173 bp, 17 predicted proteins | sample 12_EM_MG_FD_207224 | JGI IMG/M metagenome (GOLD analysis project Ga0307510, IMG submission 207224) | Populus trichocarpa ectomycorrhiza microbial communities from riparian zone in the Pacific Northwest, United States - 12_EM | ecosystem: Host-associated > Plants > Roots > Unclassified | place...
CAGGGCAGTGCGGGGCAGGTTTTCACTTCGCAGGCCCAGCCCTTACAACGGGCCGAGGGGGTTATTTTGGGGGTGATCCCTGCCCCGCCCCCGTCCAGGGCGAGTCCCCGCTCATTCCCTGGACGGGGCCCTGTTTCTCCCCACCTGGTTTAACAGGGACCCGTCTGGGGAACGGCCGGGGCCAGGGGCAAGGGAAGGGAACGCTCAAAAAACACACCCAGCCCCGGGCCATGCAGCGAGGGAGGGCGGAGAATTGGGGCTGGGGCCTGTATCTTTCGGGGCCCCGGAGGCCCGGTAACGAACACTAGGCCGGGCAGGGCCGAGCACTAAGGGTGACTGCAAGAGTGATGTCTCATAATGTGAAAAAACTGCATTTGGAAGTGTATGATTATGGGTTGGCTAGTCCAGGAGGTCCAACCGGTAAGAATAATCCCCTATAGTCCACCAGCTCCTCATCTTCCTCAGTACAGTTGGTTTTAACATTCCCAAAAAGCCAGACTCTGAGCCCTATTCTGTCCTGTTCTCCCTCGAAGATGGATGGACTTGGCTTTTGGGAACACTGAATATGCGCTGCCTGAAACATCGCCCATCTCCCAAAGTGTCCATTATGTATTCTCTTTCTGGTAATAACATATCTGTTATCACTGGCTCTCACCTGCTTGCGAGAAGACCAGATATGTAAGGTACTTGGCCGTCTGGTGACAGTGCGAGGTACTCCAAATGGTTTCCTATAAGTTGAAATCCTCCAACCTAATTTCAGCAAGCAACACAATATTAAAAAGCAAAGAACCCTACAACCCATAATAAAAAAAAGTCTCCTAGAACCAATGGTTGCTCATCTCGATTAACCCTAGCTACCCTCTTATCTTGAAAATACAAGGTTTGTATAATCACAAATGAAATTTCCACCATGCTGTACAAATTGGCATTGGTGACACTGAAGCCGGATCCAAGAGATACCTCAAGATTTTGACAATTCAAGGAAGCATAAACCTTTATTAAATATCAATTGGAAAGATCTGAATCAATAGCATCCAGATCAGCAGGGTCCGGAGCTGGCATGTTTAGTTTTTGATAATAAAAAGAGAAGGGAGACTGGTTGTTTGTAAAATGGAAGGGGGAATCTTTCTCAGCTTTGAAGAATGGAAGGTTTGTGTGGGTGTGGTCTGAGACGGAGCCATAGTTTCCAAAGCAAACTACCCCATGCAGTACAGCTACCACCCCCAGTAACCAAACCTGCAAACCAGCCCTCAATAACACCAACTTCTAAACCAATTTCAACCTTAAAACTACCAAAAATGACCACTACCACCACTACCACCACAAGACCCTCTGCAGCACTGTAACAATCCCTTATAGTGTGCTTAGTATCCAATAATAGATCTATGTTGAACTCATAATAGATTATCTTGATCAGCATGCGATGACTCTTATAATCATCTCTTGATTGGTTATGATAGGGACCCTTCTGCTATTAGAAGATAACGAACTCCGTAGAACTACTTGGTAGTTCTTGCTGTCATGGTAGTTTGTATAATTGTATTGCTCGCCAGATTAATCGTAAATAAAATGCAATAGGGAGTAAAAGCATAAAAATAATCCTTTATTCATAAAACTTATAAGTAGTAGGAAAGTACTTAGATGGTAGTGGGAAGATCTTCTTCCCAGACAGTAAAACCCAATATTTATATCTGATCTTCACTCAACCCTTACTCTGATGACTCATCCATATTAGTCATCCCGCTATTATGACTCATAACTAGTCATAATACCAAGTCCATCATCTCACTCCTATGAGTCATTCGCACAATCCTTAACCAATAACAACTCATAAAACAAGTCACGTACTCAGATGAGTCTCATAGCATGAAACATAAGATACCTATGACCAATAAATATTAGACATATGAATTCTGCCCTGCTTAGTCACGATTTATGACAGGTGATGGCACTCAGGATTCGGAATAGTCCAACAGGTGAAGTCTTGGAAGTAGGACTAGGCTGGTCAGTGCTAGATGATGTCTATGACAGGAACCTACGCACTTGGGTGACCCACTCCACTTTGGACTAGTCCTAGACCAGTCTTTATAAAAGATCGTATAGGAGTCCGAATGACACCCAAATCAACACTTACCAAGCATAGATATATAGCTATAGTAGAATATTTCAGCCGCTTGTCACGTTATGAAGCAACAATTTCTCAATGCAAGTGGATAGAGCATCCTGAAGAGGATAGCATGTGGTGGAAATGCAACTACCCGATGGATAAGTGGTATCGAATCCCCGTATTGTAGTATTTTGTCAATTAATATTACTCACTTAATGCACTAAGAAAGGTTTGATACCAGGGAACCAATTTTCGCCACCCCTGATCTAAACAAGGCACTATCTCCACCGTATAATCCTTTAATCCATGGAAACAATAACTTTTATTATTGAAAGCTATATTTGAACGTAATATATTGTGATAAAAATAGCAGATCCTATTGCTTAGCAGGCCTAGTCGGACCAGTCCTGGTCAAGTCGGTTTCAATAATCCTGACTGTCTAGTTGGTCTAATTTCCGCCATTAGACTAGACTTAACTTTCAACTGGACTAGCTAGTCCAGCCCAGTCTTCCGCCGACCATTCGGAACCCTGCTGGCACTCTGGCAGAGGATAATGACACCTCCCCCGCAGATCTACCAAAAGTATACAACCTACTGCGGTCCAGCACCACCCTCCTACCCACCACTGGCTCCGCCATAGAACCCGAACCACCGGGGACGTCCTCAGCAACCGAAGCCGGAACATACGTCTCACTCGACTGCGAAATGGTCGATGTGGATAGTCCCAGGAACGAGTCTCGATAGTCAACTATCACGGACACGTAATCCTAGGCACGTTCGTGCGGTAGAAGGAAGAAGTTACGGATTGGAGGGCCTGGGTTAGTGGTGTTACTCCTGTGAATATGGTTCAGGGTGCCTCCCATTCTTCTCGCTGTGCTGCAGTAACACAGCTAATGGCGTGGGTAGCGAGGGAATTCAGGGATATACAAAAAGAAGTATCCGCCATTCTCGTTGATAGGGTTCTTGTCGGACATGCAGTTAAGAACTATCTCGAGGCGTTGCTATTGAGCTACCTGAAGAGGGACATTCGGGATAGTAGTCGACATCCTGGATTCAGAAAGCTGAGCGCTGGACGTACGCAGACATTGAATAAACTTGCCCACGAAGTGCTGCGGATTGAGATTCAAGGGGGGAGAATTCTAGTGTTTGTTTATCCTTCCTTCTCTCTTGATGGTGGTGGGGTCTAATGAATGGGTGGGTGGATAGATTGAGGACGCACGAGCTTGCATGCTACTATATAGAAAATTCCGCGATGAAATTGAAAAATTGCATAAGCCAAAACTCCCTTAGCCAAAGGGCGCCTCTGCCAAGTCAGGTAGGAAGAATAGGAAAAAGAAAAAGAAAAAGGAAGCTTAGGTATTGTTTTGTTTATGTTATAGTTTTAATCTATACCCTTCTATCCTTCCGTTTATACTTGCACGAGAGTTAGAATTTTAACTAGTCTGTATCGTTCGTTGTAATCCCAAATTTCATCAGACTTCTCCCCCTTCTCTTTTCATCTGCTGTGCATGGGATCATATAGTGTTTGATAGCTGTCAAGCAGCGGCGAGGCCGGAAGAAATAGAAAAGTGATGGAGGAAAAACAAAAGGTGAATAATAAAGGGATTCCCTCGTATAGCTCCATTGCACCTTCTCTTGCTATATTAAAGATAATGTCGTTCAGGATCTTAGCTTTGAACCTAGCCTTGCAATAGGTAAAGTACTAATTTATATTGGTCATGCCAGTCTTGAAAGGGTTTCCGGGGAGACAAAGAGGAAGAAGGAGAAAGGGTATTAACCTCCCATTTCCTTTTGAAAACCTTAAGTCCTCTTCACTCATCCCCGAATGCTCCTTTCTCAAAGCGGGTGCGATCTGATCATGGAAGGTCCTGAGGAAGTTATCTTTCTAGACACGGAGGATCCTGGTATAGTCACCCCGAATGTTCTCGATTGAGTCAAAGACCAAGTTTCCTTTACTTCCCTAATTGACAGCATTCATGAGCTGCGCATTCGAGGGGAGGTATCCCCCTGGGAAGATATATTTCTTGATAAAGCTACCCTCTGTTAGTAACATTGTCTCTCTCGATTAATAGAGACCGGGGAGGGAGGATACTCATTCCCCATTTGCGTAACTCTCATACTTCTGTGAATGATCAGCTGTGACCGAAGACCAATCATATTCTACCGGGATCACAAATCAAGTTACTTACACCCTCAGGCATGGTAATGCACTGGAACACAGAGGCTCCGCCATCATCCTTGAGCATACAATCCACGATTTCAAAATACTTGTCCAGATGTTCCCCACCGACAGCCTCGAGCATCTCTATACTGACGATCATATAGAACGCCTGCCGTGGGGAGGGCAGAGCGGGATAATCGCAGAGCAGCACATTAATTTTGTCCGCCATACCAACCGCCGCAATCCGCTTCTCCGCGAGGGTCTTCTACTCTACGGATAGTGTTAGGGAGTTGACCCGACATCCAGCTCGCGCAACAGCCTCCATGGCAAAACTTCCCCAACCTGTGCCTATTGCGGGAATGTCGTCCGTGGGCTTGATCCTGGCTGAGGTGATCAGCCGGGGGAGCTTGGTGTACTGTGCTGCTTCTAATTCCCCCCGTGGTGGATATGGCGGGGGCGTGTGCTAGTGAGAGGGGGAATATGACGCAAGAGTAAGTCATGTCCGGCGATAGGAATGCCACAAACATCTCATTGGAGCTGTCGTAGTGGGAGGCGACATTGGCAGGCAGGCATGGGTGCGGCTCTGCAGGTGTTTGCGTTCTTGGTGACGTTGTCGTATGGGACAAGGCCTGCCTGCCTGCATGCCTGTGCGACGTTGTTTTTTCTTTCCTCCAGCGCTTCGGTTCGCAGGTGGTAACGATGGATACCGGCACCAGTAGGTTTATTGAGTGGAAGCTGCTGGGCTAATCTTATATCGCAGGATCCGGGGGCTTGTATGGCTATTTCGGCCGTTTGATGGGTTGCTCTTTAGCTTCATTTCTTTTCAGTATCTCACAACCAAGAATCTGTTGCCGACATTTTCCGGCCAGGTAGGCCCCCGTCATACACTGCTGGCTTGGTTCAAGAGAATAATACCACTGCACTACCAGGAGCGCTGGATTCTAGCCGACCTTGCCAAATGGAGGAGAGAACCAGAATGGATTTCTTGCATTCCACGGTAAAAGATTTTCTTGCTGTGGTAACTGCCGCGTGGGATTCGGGGATGACTAGCACTTGTAAATGGTCAGTATCGGTGTGTTACTATTCCTGGTAGCAAATTATTACCTTTGCCTTCATCTTTATTAATGCGGATGGCCGAAAGAAGCTCGGAACTTTGGTAGTCAAATAAGTGTACTCTTTATTGCTAGGATCTTTCGTTTTCCTCGTAACCTTTTCTTTAATCACTTTCGTTTCTCGGCTTGCCCATGCCTTCATTTACGTCCTCGAGGAGGTCGGGTATAACCTGAATGAGAATGTCGCTGCTGTGAACCCTCTCGACTACTGGGGCGAACGGCAGAACCACACCTTCAACGGCTCTCCCGTGAATTGGAGGTTTCCGTTTCACACCACCTCTCTGGATAAGTTCGTCAACAGGGATCCGAGAAATGACGATGCTAATGAAACAGTGTTTGAACATGACGTTATGGGGAATCAGTTGCGGCATGGTGGTGATGTGAATGGTCTGATGGATAGTTTGGATTATCTTCAGGGGATGGGTATCAAGGTTTGCAAGGACGATATCCAGAGGGGCTGCCTTAGTTGCTAATACATTATCACTTTAGGGGATTTGCATTGCAGGAACCCCGCATATTAACATGCCTTGGGGCGCGGACGGTTACTCTCCTCTTGATTTGACTCTACTTGATAGACACTTTGGAGACATTGAAGAATGGAGGAAGGCTATCACCGAGATCCGCGCTCGGGATAAATGTACGTTATCTTGGATTATACTGTGTCTACGTAAGTTTTCCTTGTAGTTAGCGGCTGTTACTCTCTTGAGCTGACACTTGAATAGTATGGGTGACTTGATCGGCTTCGAGGGTTACTTGAACATAACAGCACCCTTCACCTTGGCTGAACATAAAGTCCAGTGGAAAGGTGAAAGGTGGTACCGCGAGTTTGAGATCAACAATAACTGCAAGGAGGAGTGCAACTACCCGCGATTCTGGTAAGAGACTAGCGACCGCCTGTATCCAGCTGTCAAGGGCTGCTACGACGAGTGAGTGTCCCATCCAACCAACCTTTCCCGTCCAATCAAAGATACTAACTCCAGTACCCGGCGACTACGATCACTACGGTGACACCGAAGCTTTCCGTATCTTCCCAGACTGGCAACGCCAACTCTCAAAATTCGCCTCCGTGCAGGATCGTCTGCGGGAATGGAAACCAAGCGTGGCCCGCCGCATCGAGCACTTTGCCTGCATTAACATTTCAATGCTGGACATTGACGGCTTCCGTATCGATAAGGCGACGCAGATCACCGTGGATATGCTCGGCGACTGGGCTGACTCGGTCCGACAGTGCGCTCGAAGGTTCGGTAAAAATAACTTCTCCATCCCGGGAGAGGTCACGGGTGGCGATACCTTTGGATCTATCTATCTGGGCAGAGGCTGAGAGCCGAATATGGGACCGACGGACGTCAAGGGAGCGTTTTCGCTCACAAGTGATTCTAATAATAAGTATTTCATTCGCGAGAAGGGGAAGAATGCGCTCGATGCCGGCGCATTCCATTATTCGGTCTAAATGATCTTTAACTAGGCTCATGGGAATGGACTGTAACTTGACGGCTGGACTCGACACGCCGGGGAATTGGGTGGATATGTGGAACGCTATGGCAGTCAGTAATGACCTAGTCAACGCGAATACTGGGCAACCCGATCCAAGACATATGTATGGTGTCACGAATCAGGATGTAACGCGGGCATACCCGTCATTAGTGTGCAGTGGAATGGGAAAGATAGATACTGGTGTGAGAGTGCCGGTACCGGTACCACAAGAACGGGCCCTATAAATCAATTTGCATCTTCGGGGGTCATGGGGGGATTACTAAAATGCAAGCATATTTCAAGCAATCCCTGGTTTTTTCGGCTATTCTTTTTTCTTTCAGTTTCTTTGTGGCGTTCGAGGCAAAAAGACAGGTGAAAGCGTGGAAATATTTCATTGTTTGATGCAATGTGAAATGGTGCCAGAAACGTTCGGGGGGGGGGGGTATCCCCCTGCTCAAAAGGCAGCTTGGGTGTAGATATTGAGATCATTATGGCTAACCTCAAAATACTTGTGATCTAGTTGTTGCCTTCTATTAATCAAAAAATTGAAGCCGAAGGTTGCAGACCTCCCCTCATAGCTTCTAGCGCTAAACCATATCATACATAAGCTACCGTAGATGGTATACTTTTGTCAAGAGCGATATTGTAAGGTACTGTACTCCCTTACTTTTCCAGAGTATGATATTTTCTCCTCAGGAACCATTTGGACTTTTGGATATAGAGGGCCAGCTTGACACTTCTTAAAGGAGGAGAGAGAAAAAATATACTCGCCCCCGCCATAAATATCCGAAAATGGGGGTATACTAGTACTTGAGTTGGATAAAATATCTAGGCCTATCTAGCCCCCCATACAAAATATACCCCCTGTTTTCGGCCACCTCTTGCTAGGACGAGTACCGGTATGTATGCCAGACATGTTCCGTCGGATGCGAGCGCTGCGATGTCTTGGATTTTCACCACTATCACCCCAGAGGTCCCTGTCTCACCCTACATGGAAGCTCGAGTGGCCGGTTAGCCATGTCTCAGGCGGACGTATCACATTGATAGGCCAAGGGTGACAGTTCCGTGGAAATAAATAACTGGTTTGGGCTGGGGCATTACGCAGGGGCCAGCTTGAATCAACGGATTTCACTGCCAGACCAATCAGTGGGGTGACTAAAATATCGGAATGAATTGCATTGCCAATGAAAGCAGTAAAGTTATGATCTTGGACAAAAAGAGAAATGATTTCGCCCGGGCTTGAACCTGGAACCACCTGTGGGTTAGACTGGTATGATGACCAACAACACAACGAAATCATAAATAATATTATATGATATATATGATTCTTGCCCTCATACCTCAACAGATCTCCAACCGCGAAGCCCCGCTTGACAGCTGCCACCATGCAGCACTGCTAGGCTGCCGTTTATAGGTAAAGCCTTAGAGGGACCCTAATTGAACACCACGGTAGAGTGTTGGAGTTGCCTTTCCTGGTCTGCTGGCAGATTTTGTATTTTTGTGATAGGGGTGTACTGAGGGGGTCGCTTCTCCATGAGCGCTTACCACCAGACCACCATAGTACCCAAGAGAGACAATTTTGGAAGTCTTAACATAAGGTCTAATTATTGGAGTTTTTATGATACTACGCTCGTTTAATTCTGTCCAGTAACCTACTTCCGTCTAATTAATTAGCCGAGGCGTTTTTTTTTGTGCGACGGGTTGCTGTCATCTTCGTTGTCCAGTCTTTTGTGTTTCCCGAAATCATGGTAGTCTCTCTTGCTTACTAAGCCAGAAGCTCAGAATCGCCCAGAAACCGAATTTGAGGTGGAAAGGAATTTGCGGGTGGCCGTTGTTCGTCACGGACTCAAGGTTGGTTCTAATGGTTACCCGGTTTGTGGTTTTGTCCGTATGGTTGCATCTTCTTATCCGGCATTTCCCAGACACCCTTGTCGATTCATAGATCCACTCTGTGACCTATGCAAACTCCCTTCTTCTGCGTAAGTAAACATTCTTTCCATTCCCAACTAGAACCAAAATATTAACCGACCAAGATAGTCAAACATGCAACTTGAAAATCGTGCAGATGGGCACGATACCCCATCGATAACAATCATGCATATGGGCGCGATATCTTCATCTATGATTCCAACCACCGGGATACTTTGCTCGGAGGCCTCTGGATTGCGGAAGGCACCACCAATGCCAATCTCTACTATATGGTGGAGATCATCTGCGTTTTTACCGATACCTTCGATCTACGTGACAATAACGAGCAGCTGGTTAAAAGGGATGAGAAGCCTCTTCAGCCAGGGAATTACTTCATAGTAATGGTAAGTCTCTTCTCCGCTTTCTTCGCTAGCGATGAAAGAGCATGATAAGACAATGTCGCCGACAGAATAATGTCGCATCTCTAGCAAATTAAGCGTATTAGTAAGTGAACTGGATTTGTGCCAGGTGGCTGCAACCGGATTTACCATGTGCGACATTATGCTGTAAGTGACATGGTCCTATCACGGTCTTTACTCACTGCAAACAGGTTCCATCACACTCACCGAAGAAGCACCGCTACTTCGTGGCCTTTCGTTGCATTCCGGAACCCGCATCAAATCGTTTCGTGATGCCGTACGTGAGCGCGATCGTCGATGTGTTATAACTGGCCTGACTGTACACCGACCTGACTTTGGGAGATGGAGCTTCTTCGAAGTCGCTCATATCTCCCCTTTGGCATATGAGGATCTCTGGAATAAGTCTAACTACAGCAACTGGACCACTGTTCCACCGGCCAATGAGTCAGACGGATCCATCCACTCTGTTCAGAATGGGATGTTGCTTATTCGAAACATCCATCCACTTTTTGACTCCTATGATGTGTCAATCAATCCGGACGTATGAGCAACTAGATAGTCAGATTTTCATTGCAAATATTTACATAGGATAAGTACAAATTGTATGTTTCGCACCCGAGGCCGCCCGGGGTAATATTGCAGGTCGTCACCTTGACCAGACCTTCCTCAACAATCCACTTCGACCTACCGATCAGCTTTTGCGTTGGCATTTTCGCCAAGCGGTGTTGATTAATGTGAAGGGCCTTGGAGGGCCCTATTTGGAGCATTATTTCCCGTCTGGTTCGGACATCATGACCGAGATCATGAACGGCCCTAGAGCTCAAGATAGAATGGAGTTTGAGTTTTTAGTCGTTTTAACGCAACGGAGCCCCGCGCTTAATGGAAATTTAGGCTAGAAAGTGACGTGTATCTAGTGCACAGCAACCAGGTGCCTCTCTTTCAATATTTGTGAATACTGGGGTATCTTGTGCACAACCGCCTTGTCGGCGATGGTTCTTTCCTACGTCATTCCTTCGTATTAGGTTGCATTCCTTGCTGCGGTGGGACAGCTTTGGTTGGGTCTTTGCTATTCGGCGGCTGTTTCGTATTTGATTGGCATCTTTATACTCTTGAAGCTTGGAGGCGTATACAGTTGTGGATCTTATGATACATTGGGGTCCAAAGTGCAGGACAGGACAGCGGGCCTCACAGTGTGAGACATGTGTGTTTGGGGTAGGGGGGACGGCCGGGGATAGTGAGGGGCGGTGTCGGAGGTCCCGCAGAAGAGGCCGGAGATGCAGTGTAAAGTAATGGAACTTGAACAATGAGAGAAAGAGAAAGATTGATTCTATCTTGCTTGCTCGCCTATAGACGCGCCTCAGACTGCGGTACTTTATAGCAATACGTAGTATCAACATACATCAATATGACTCTAGTTACTTCCTCGTGCCCCATATCCCAAATAGCCTGTGTTGTTCGTATATGCTTTTCTGCTCCTCTCAAATATGGTTCCTTTCTCCTCTCAAATATTTCTTTCAGCTCTTTATGTTTTTCATACTTGTTACTGGTTGACTTGAAAGCCTATTGTGTGTTCTTTCATTGTTCCTTTTGTTCCTCTCAGGATACTTCGTTGATAGTCTTTGTCTTTCCTTATTAGCAGAATGCGGTGGTCATGGCTAAACTCAATTGCTGTATTATATAGCTGAGCTATGGCTTTCTTATTATTGAATTAACAAGCGTCATTACAATACGAGATCTTCACTACTTTCTGTTATTACTTCTTCATCCAAGTTGCGTGCACATATTCCGATCGCATATTACAACAGCCTGGCCACTGGCCGAACATATCTGCACCACACATCACATTGAAGTAATACTTCCGACAGAGGGCCCGGGACGAGAAGAATGATGTCTCATGATGCGATAACAATTGGGTTGGAGGTGTATGATTTCAACCCGGGCTAGTACCGGAGACCTAAGCGCTAGGACTATCCCTTGGGCAGTCTGAAACACTTGAATTCGTTACCAGCTGCGCCATGTGCTGCACCATACCAAATTAGGAAACTTGGCGCTTATGAAAGCGCCGAGTGATATCAAATGACAGCGGTCGCAACTGTTTGCAACCGAGGAGATACATGATAGATATGCGTGAATTTTTCATGTCTTGCAGCGTATTAGATGAAGAGAAAAAAATTAAGATATACTCGGAAGGTTCTTGTGCCTACTAGAAAAACACGATGAGCAAAGAGAAAACCCACACCCCGGTCCCATGCAGCCAAAACGAGTTGTTCTCGGTCAGGCCCCTTGCCACTTCATACCTCTCAAAATAAACCGACATTCAGCACATCCAACTCTAGACCCACCCATGTGAACATACTGGTGCTCATCACTGCTGCCAGTAGGAGGTGGGAGAGAAGTGTGATTGCGTTGGAGACTATAGCGGGAAGAGGAGGTATGACGAGTATAGTAGGACTTCTGAGTGTAGTGGGGAGGTAGGATGGGCCTTGTGCCGTATGCTGTAATTACAGCCTTGGAGAGGGCAAGGCGAAACATACGAGAGGAGTGGCGGTAATCATGGTTCTCGAAGGGGAGAGAATTAATGGAGGTGGTAGAGGTATGAGAAATGTGACACAGTAAGAGATATGAATTAATAACGGTGGTGTCAAGAAGCCAGAAAAGAATAGGAGGCCAATTCCAAAGACATTTCAATTGTGTAAAGTTGTAGCTGCTATACTGATCTGCGACATCGACACCGACTTTGTAGCGATTGTAATCATTGGTAATAACAGGAATTGAAACTTTAACCCGCTCATGAGAGCAAAAAGACCTTGGGATAGCTGGGCCATTACCACTAGAAATTTGCGGTTTTTTGCGCTCAGAAACTATTCGGTCTTCTAGGGAATGAATAGTGCTTAAAAAATGAACAGAACTATTGTCCTGCCACTGTAGTGCAAGTACCTTCCCCTCCATATCTGCCGGTCCACCAGACACCTCATTCCAAGAAATATTTTTCCTACTATCATAAAGGTCTGGAGGGAACGCTGATGCATTCACCCTGGCTGTCCCACAAGCTCCTATCCCACGTTCTCTCAGCTTAACTAGAAGTGCTTGTGATGGAAAGTAGTTGTCCATATAAATGTTGAAGTGTAGTCCAAGAGAACTTGAATAGAGTAGACTAGTGGCTAGCTGAAACACAGTAGAGCCGGTGGGGATAAGATCCTCTTGAAGGATTAGTCCAGAAAAAGAACTGGACCGAGAAGCAAAAATCCAGCTATATGTGTACCCTATATTACATAGAGCGAACACTTTGTATCCTTCAGTGATAGGTTTGCTCGGCATACGATAAGTATGATGGCTCCGGCCACCAAACCGGATCATTATTTCGTCAATGGTAATGTTCGTGGCCGGCCGGAAATATTGCTGTGAGCGGGACTGTAGCATGCTACTAATGGGTTCGAGTTTCTGAAACCATTCAGATTGCGAAAGCTGGAAAGCTGGATCGGAGATGTGGAGATATCGCTTTATTTGGCTAAATCCTTTCAGATTTATCGCTCGAAAAAATGCTGCATTCTCCCCCTTTTCCCTCCAACAGCTATTACTTCCACCTCCTAGCTTTGCTCCCATATATATCTACAGAGCAAAAAGGACTCTTATCTCAGCATCGGTGACCTTCTTCCATGGGCGCCGAAATGCTACCCCCCCGGGGGTTGTTCTGCCAGCTCCCTTAGCCTCAGCATATGCATTGGTTCCTTCCGCCACTACATTGACAACCTCCGGATCCCAGAACAATTCAAAGATATTCAATTCAGTCACCTCGGAGTGGTGAAAGGGGAGTAACGACTGTCCTACTTGCTCTATGCGGGGACCTAGTGGGAGGTAGGGTCGCCGAACACGGGTGGTATCAGGCTGGATTTCGCTCGCCGCCTTAACCCTGTGTTTTTCTAACCGCTTCTTGGATTTCGCTTTTTTTTGCCGCACCAAATTAAGAGAAAGAGACGAGAGAGGTTTATTTGAACTCGACATTCTAGGGCTTTGGGGTATGAAAGTCCTCAAGAACGATGTGAAGAGAGTATTCCTGACGTTGCAACCCCCTGTCATCGTCTACCTACGTTCAGCCTAGTATTGGATTTATTAGGAATAGTCCGCTGGTAACGAATTCAAGTGTTTCAGACCGCCCAAGGGATAGTCCCCTACAGTCCGTCCTAGCACCCCCAAAAAGATGGATGGACTGGACTGTTGTGAACACTGTACTAATTTAAGTAGGATCCACTCATCAGGAAGCGGGAATGGGGGCTTTTCTCAACTTATTCATAGAACGAATCAAAATATGAGATTCTTATAATTCATATTTTCTCCGACTTCAGTGGCAATTGTAAATACTCACTAGCATAATGAGCATATTCTATAGAATCTCAATCCACGGAATAGTTTCAACAAGTCAACCGAACAGGCCCTAATTGGTGAATAGGTTTTGCTAGTTGACCCATCAAAGAGGAGAGTAAGATTGACTTTAAAAAAAAAGGCTTTTGTCAACTCTGATGCTCCAATAATATGATCTTATGAGGATGCAACTTCTAACACTCGCTCAGCTAATAATACCTTAGTTAAAATCCTACCATACAGCACCACTCTGAGATTTTTCTCAGATATCTGTGGCCTCCTCCCTATTTCCGAGATGAGCGAAGCATATATCCAAGACCCCCATGAGCCCTTTGCCCTTGGCCAGTCTGTTGATGCTTGTGTATTGTCCGTGGACCCTCTAAACGAAAAGCTACGAGTTTCCTGTAATGATCTAAATTTGTTTGGTGAAGCCTAGAAAGAAACCCTCGCTAAACTCTGCCTTGGTGGAGTTGTCTCCGGGAACATGGTCGAAAGGTCAGATCAAATTGTTAGAATATTCACGAAGGTTCCATATCTACGACAGTGGTACTACACGGATGGTTTGGATCAGGATGTTCTTTGTTTGGAAAGTGTTTGGAAGTATGAAAGTTGAAGCGATGTCATGTAAGGACGA
>Ga0307510_10006285_pt1 | contig 14171 bp, 7 predicted proteins | sample 12_EM_MG_FD_207224 | JGI IMG/M metagenome (GOLD analysis project Ga0307510, IMG submission 207224) | Populus trichocarpa ectomycorrhiza microbial communities from riparian zone in the Pacific Northwest, United States - 12_EM | ecosystem: Host-associated > Plants > Roots > Unclassified | place...
TGGTCAACGTGACCAATCGTGCCGATGTTCAGGTGCGGCTTATTGCGGTTGAACTTCTCTTTGGCCATTTCAAGCTCCAGCCCTGTCCGGGCTCGTCCTCTAGCTAGGGTTGGATGGTTCTAGGCGTACTTCTTGATGACTTCGTCGGCGACGGCTTGCGGCACCGGATCGTAGTGGTCGTACTGCATCGTGAACGCCGCCCGGCCCTGTGACATGCCGCGCAGGTTGTTCACATAGCCGAACATGTTGGCCAGCGGCACGAAGGCGTTGATGACGATGGCGTTGCCGCGCACGTCCTGCCCCTGGATCTGACCGCGGCGGCCGTTCAGGTCGCCGATCACCGAGCCCAGGTACTCCTCCGGGGTCACGACCTCGACGTTCATGATCGGCTCGAGCAGCTTCGGGGCGCCCTTTTCGCGGAGCTCCTTGAAGGCGGCGCGCGAAGCGATTTCGAACGCCAGCACCGAGGAGTCGACGTCGTGGTAGGCCCCGTCGATCAGGGTCGCCTTGAAGTCGATCAGCGGGAAGCCGGCAAGCAGGCCGTTGTCCTTGACGGACTCCAGACCCTTCTGGACGCCGGGGATGAATTCCTTCGGCACCGAGCCGCCGACCACCGAGCTTTCGAAGACGAAGCCCGAACCCGGTTCGCCCGGCTCGAACACGATCTTCACGCGGGCGAACTGACCCGTGCCGCCGGTCTGCTTCTTGTGGGTGTAGTCGATCTCGACCTTGCGGCCGAGGCTCTCGCGATAGGCCACCTGCGGCGCGCCGATGTTGGCTTCCACCTTGTAGGTGCGCTTCAGGATGTCGATCTTGATGTCCAGGTGCAGCTCGCCCATCCCCTTGAGGATGGTCTGGCCCGACTCGTGGTCGGTGGAGACGGTGAAGGACGGGTCCTCCGCCGCCAGCTTGGCCAGGGCGACGCCCAGCTTCTCCTGGTCGGCCTTGGACTTCGGCTCCACGGCGATCTCGATGACCGGCGCGGGGAATTCCATGCGTTCCAGGATCACCGGCGACTTGGCCGGATCGCAGAGCGTGTCGCCCGTGCGGGTGTCCTTCAGGCCGGCGAGCGCCACGATGTCGCCCGCATAGGCTTCCTTGATGTCCTCGCGGTTGTTGGAGTGCATCAGCAGCATGCGGCCGACGCGTTCCTTGCGGTCGCGGGTCGAGTTCAGGAGGCCCATGCCGGTCTCGAGCTTGCCCGAGTAGATGCGGCAGAAGGTGAGCGAGCCCACGAAGGGGTCGTCCATGATCTTGAACGCCAGGACCGACAGCGGCTCCTCGTCGGAGGCCTTGCGGACCACGTCTTCTTCGGTGCGGAAGTCGATGCCCTTGGTCGGCGGGATGTCCACCGGCGACGGCAGGTAGTCGACCACGGCGTCCAGCAGCGGCTGCACGCCCTTGTTCTTGAAGGCCGAGCCGCAGAGGATCGGATAGAAGGCGCCGGTCAGCACCGCCTTGCGGATGCACTTCTTGATGACGTCGATCGAGGGCTCTTCCCCCGACAGATAGGCTTCCATCGCCTCGTCATCGAGCTCGACCGAGTTCTCGATCATGTAGTGACGGGCGGCTTCCGCCTTTTCCTTCATGTCGGCCGGAATCTCTTCGTCGCGGAAGTTCGCGCCCAGGCCGTCGTTGTCCCAGACCACGGCCTTCATGCGGACCAGGTCCACGAGGCCCTTCAGGTTGGTCTCCGAGCCGATCGGCAGCTGGATCGGCACGGCCTTCGCGCCCAGGCGGTCGCGGATCGACTCGACGGACTTGTCGAAGTCGGCGCCGATCTTGTCCATCTTGTTGACGAACACGATCCGCGGAACCCTGTACTTGTCGGCCTGGCGCCAGACGGTCTCGGTCTGCGGTTCAACCCCGGCGTTGCCGTCGAGCACGGTCACCGCGCCGTCGAGCACGCGCAGCGAACGCTCGACTTCAATGGTGAAGTCCACGTGGCCGGGGGTGTCGATGATGTTGAGGCGCTTTTCCTGCCAGTAGGCGGTCGTCGCGGCCGAGGTGATCGTGATGCCGCGCTCCTGCTCCTGCTCCATCCAGTCCATGGTGGCCGCGCCATCATGGACTTCGCCCATCTTATGGCTCTTGCCGGTGTAATAGAGGATCCGCTCCGTCGTCGTCGTCTTGCCGGCGTCGATGTGCGCCATGATTCCGAAGTTGCGGTAGTCTTCGATTTTGTGAAGGCGGGGCATAGCGATAGCTCTGAAAAAGGGCTGCCTGGAACGCGACACCGTCACGTTCCAAACTCTTTGTTTTAGTTGGAGCCCGAAGGGCTCCGGGGAGCCTGAACGAACGGCGCGGGCGGTTTAGCTCAAACCGCCCGCGCCGGAAAGCTCAGTATGGAGTGGGCTTACCAGCGGTAGTGCGAGAAGGCTCGGTTGGCTTCGGCCATCTTGTGGGTGTCTTCTCGCTTCTTCACCGCGGCGCCGCGGTTGGTGGAAGCGTCGAGCAGTTCGCCGGCCAGCTTCTCCGTCATGGTGTTCTCACCGCGCTTGCGCGCAGCGGCCACGATCCAGCGGATCGCCAGCGCGCGGCGGCGATCCGGACGGACCTCCATCGGCACCTGATAGGTGGCGCCGCCGACCCGGCGGGACTTCACCTCGATGGCGGGCGCAACGTTTTCGAGGGCCGAGTGGAAGGTTTCCAGCGGGCCCAGATCCTTGCGCTTGGCTTCCAGGATGTCGAAGGCGCCGTAGAGGATGTTTTCGGCGACGGCTTTCTTACCTTCGTACATCACCATGTTCATGAACTTGGTGACGACCAGGTCCCCGAACTTCGGGTCGGGAAGAACCTGGCGTTTCTCTGCGCGGCGGCGGCGGGACATTCTTCTTCTTCCTTACTTCGGACGCTTGGCGCCGTAGAGCGAACGACGCTGGCGACGGTCCTTGACGCCTTGCGTATCGAGCACACCGCGCAGGATGTGGTAGCGGACGCCGGGAAGGTCCTTCACGCGGCCCCCACGGATCAGGACCACGGAGTGCTCCTGCAGGTTGTGGCCTTCGCCGGGGATGTAGCACACCGCTTCGATGCCGGTGGTCAGGCGCACCTTGGCGACCTTACGCAGCGCCGAGTTCGGCTTCTTCGGGGTGGTCGTATAGACCCGGGTGCAGACGCCGCGCCGCTGCGGGCAACCCTTCAGCGCCGGAACCTTGTTCCGGGAGGGTTTGTCGTGCCGCGGCTTGCGGATGAGCTGGTTGACTGTTGGCATCTAATCTCGCTTGCGTGGAGGCGTGTGCCGTTGGGCCGAAGCGCCTCAGTGGGTCCTGGTTTTCGTCGGGTTTCCGAAGCCGCCCGCTGAACGAAAAACGCGCCGGGACGCGTCGAACTGCGCACCAGCGGGGAGCCGTTCATCGGGACAGGGACGAATCCCGGCCTCGAAAGAGCGCGCTACATAGTCGAGGGGCGCCTTCGCGTCAATGTTTGCGAGCCTCGGCGGCAAGGCGTTCCTTCGGGCCCGACCAGACGCGGAAGTCGCCTTCGAACGGGTTGACCGCCATCGCCCCACCGCAAGGCCTGCTGAGCGTCGGGGCGGACATCACACCGCCCTGAATCGGCGTCACGAAATCGCCGCGAGCCTGCCGCCCTCTTGGCCAAGCTGGCGAGGAACGGAGAGCGGATGCAGACGGCGAGGCGGCGCCGCACGATCATCGCGACGGCGATCTCCGCCGTGGTCCACGCGGTGGTGCTGACCATCGTCGCCCTGCAGGCGCCCATGCTGCGCATGCCGCCGGACATCGGCGGGCCGCCCGAGGCGATCATCCCGATCCTGATCCTGCCGCGCGCGCCGCCGGCCGCGGCCAATGCCCGTCCGGCTCCGATCCGCCTGCACCGGCGGCCGCAGCGCAACCTGCCGCCGGAGGTCCCGCTCCTGCCCCTGCCCCTGCCCGCCCCCGCGCCCCCGGCCGCCGCCGCGCCGCGCGCGGCCGCGCCGGTCTCCGTCCATCCCGCGCCGCAGCCGGAGGGGCCAAGGGGCGATGTGAAGGCCGCGCTGCGCCACAGCGAGGTGGGCTGCGCCAACGGCCTCGCGGTCGGCCTGAGCCGCTCCGAGCGGGACCTCTGCGACGAGAATCTGGGCAAGGGGACGAAGGACGCCGAGTTCATTCCGCCCGGCGTCGGCATGAGCCCCGCCAAGCGCGCCCTGCTCGACCAGGCCGTCGCCGCCAAGGAGGCCCACAAGGCCGATATGGCGCGCGAGACCCCGCCGGCCATGGCCAAGCCGGAGCCGGCCGACTACGACGGCGAGGTCTACACCTCCGGCGCCGGCGCCTCCGCCGTGGGCCCGATCACCCCCGCGCCCAGCACCCGCGCCGCCAAGAAGCTGGGGCGGCTGCCGCCTTAGGCGGCGAGCGGCGCCGCGCGTCTCCGGCGCAGGACCGCGCCCAGCCCGCCAAAGCCGAGCAGCATCAGGGCCCAGGTCCCGGGCTCCGGAACGCCCAGGGTGACGCCCGCCAGGATCGCACCGTCGGTCTCGTGGATCTGGTTGAAGGTCATCGACGTCAGGCCGAAGCCGGTCGGCAGGTCCCACTCGACCTGCTGCAGGACGATCCCGAAGCCGTCATTGTACCAGTCGGTGGCGTTCGGGGTGAAGGCGCAGCCCGTCGTGAAGCAGTTGGGCGTATTGTAATCCTTGGTGTTGTCCGCCCCGACGTAGACCTGGGTCAGGTCGCCGCCGGCCCCGTGGAAGGTCACCGAGAACTCGTCGGCGCCGTAGTTGCCGAACACATTGTCGGCGAGCGTGTAGACCTTGGTCACGCCCGTCCCGTTCACCGCGATGGTCACGCTGCCCGCCGGGCCGAACAGGTTGGTGTGGCTGCCGTCATCGTTGCCGAACCAGAAATTCAGGTTCCCGCCGTTCCGGTCGTCGGGAACGCTGGCGACGTGGAAGGGGATCGTCGAGCCCTGGTTGCCGAGCGTCGTGCCCGGCAGGTCGGCCTGGAACGAGCCGCCGTCGATGAACCAGCCGCCGTTGGCGAAGCCCTGGTTCACATAGGGCGAGAGATCGACCGTGCGCGTCCCGGCGTGCGCGAGCGGCGCTGCGCCCAGAATGGCTGCGGTCGCGAGGACCCCGAGGAATTTCACTGACATCTGAGCCTCTCCACCCGTTGAAGTGGTGGAGCTTAGGCTGAGAAAACAGCATTCGAAATTGGACGAAAGTCCTACGACTTTAGTCCTAGGCCGCAGCCCCTTGGACGCGAAAACGGCCCGGGATCGCTCCCGGGCCGTCCCCGACGTTCTCCGGCTGGAAGCCTCGGGACTGAATCGAAGCTATCCGGCCGCAGCGACTGGCTCGACCTTCGGCGCGACCGCGCGATCAGTAAGATGAGGTTGTATTGCGGAACGAGCCAAGTGGTCGACGCATAATTGAAGCCCTGCGACAGTATGGCGCTTTGAGCGGGTTGAACTGAGACAAGAACACGCGTCATAGGCGAAGTATGCATTACAACTTTATATTGCAATAATACACGCGCAGCCTCGAGACGCGAAACGGCCCGGGATCGCTCCCGGGCCGCTCGCTACACGTGACTGTACTGGAGTTTGGTTAGGACTCGACCTTCTCGGCCTCCGCCTCAACGGCGATGACGTCGGGAAGCGGCTCCATGGCCTCTTCGCGGCTGGCGGTCAGGGCCTCGTCGCGCTTGGCGGCGATGCGCTGCAGGTTCCTGAGGTAGGACCCCGTGCCGGCCGGGATCAGGCGACCCACGATCACGTTTTCCTTCAGCCCTTCCAGGGTGTCGATCTTGCCCTGGACGGAGGCTTCGGTGAGCACGCGGGTGGTTTCCTGGAACGACGCCGCCGAGATGAAGCTGCGGGTCTGCAGCGACGCCTTGGTGATGCCGAGCAAGACCGGTTGCGTGAGGGCCGGACGGCCGCCGCGCGCCTGGGTCTTGGCGTCCTCTTCGTCCACGTCGGACTTGTCGAGGTGGTCGCCCTTCAGGAGGCCCGTGTCGCCCGGCTCGAGGATCTCGACCTTCTGCAGCATCTGACGGACGATCGTCTCGATGTGCTTGTCGTTGATCGGCACGCCTTGCAGTCGGTAGACCTCCTGGATCTCGTTCACCAGGAAGTCGGCCAGCGCCTCGATGCCCAGGATGCGCAGGATGTCGTGCGGATCCGGGTTGCCGTCGATCAGATATTCGCCCTTGCGGATCACGTCGCCGTCGTGGACGGCGATGTGCTTGCCCTTGGGGATCAGGAACTCGACCGGTTCGCCACCGTCCTCCGGCGTGATTTTGATCCGGCGCTTGTTCTTGTAGTCGCGCCCGAACTCGACGCGGCCGTCCATCTCGGCGATCACCGCGCAGTCCTTCGGACGGCGGGCTTCGAACAGTTCGGCCACCCGCGGCAGACCGCCGGTGATGTCCCGGGTCTTGGCGCTTTCCGTGGGGATCCGCGCCATGATCTCGCCCGGCTTCACTTCGTCGCCGTCGCCGATCGAGAGCACTGCGCCCACCGGCAGGAGGTAACGGGCCTCGCCGCCGTTGGAGATGCGCATGTAGGCGCCGTCCGGCCCGATCACCGCCATGGCCGGACGCAGGTCCGAACCCTTGGTGGAGGCGCGCCAGTCGATGACCACGCGGTTGGAGATGCCGGTGGCTTCGTCGGCTTCCTCGCGGACCGACATGTTCTCCACCAGGTCCTCGAACCGGACCTTGCCGCCCACTTCGGTGATGATCGGAGTGGTGTAGGGGTCCCATTCGGCCAGGCGCTGGCCGCGCTTGACCTTCTCGCCGTCCTTGACGCGCAGGCGCGCGCCGTAGGGGGGCTTGTAGGCTTCGCGTTCCTTGCCATCGACGAGGACGGTCAAGGCGAGGTTGCGGCTCATGCCGATCAGATGGCCTTCGGCGTTCACGATGGTGTTGCCGCCGGCGATCTTCACGACGCCTTCGTTGCCGCTTTCGAAGAACGACTGCTCGGCCACCTGGGCGGTGCCGCCGATGTGGAAGGTCCGCATCGTCAGCTGGGTGCCGGGCTCGCCGATGGACTGGGCGGCGATGACGCCGACCGCTTCACCGATATTGACCGGGGTGCCGCGCGCCAGGTCGCGGCCGTAGCAGGCCCCGCAGACGCCGATCTTGCTCTCGCAGGTCAGCACCGAGCGGATCTTGACCGCCTGGACCGCCGCACCCTCGACGATGTCGCACTGGTTTTCGTCCAGGTAGGTGTCGGCCGGCACGATGACGTCGCCGGTGCCCGGGTCCTTGATGTCCTCGGCCGCGAAACGGCCCAGGATGCGCAGGCCCAGCGAGACCAGCACGTCGCCGCCTTCGACGACGGCGCGGAGCGTGATGCCCCGGGTGGTGCCGCAGTCTTCCTCGGTGATGATGCAGTCCTGCGCCACGTCGACCAGACGACGCGTCAGATAGCCGGAGTTGGCGGTCTTCAGCGCGGTGTCGGCCAGGCCCTTACGGGCGCCGTGGGTGGAGTTGAAGTACTCCTGGACGGTCAGGCCTTCCTTGAAGTTCGAGATGATCGGCGTCTCGATGATCTCGCCGGAGGGCTTGGCCATCAGGCCGCGCATCCCGCCGAGTTGCTTCATCTGGGCCTGCGAACCGCGGGCGCCGGAATTGCTCATCATGAAGATCGAGTTGATCTCGCCTTCACGGCCGCTGGCGTCCTTCTCCGCGGTGGAGACCTCGGCCATCATCTCGTCGGCGACGCGGTCGGTGGCCTTGGCCCACGCATCGACGACCTTGTTGTACTTCTCGCCCTTGGTGATCAGGCCGTCGGCGTACTGCTGCTCGTATTCTTCCACGAGCTTGCGGGTCTCGGCGACGATCGGCGCCTTGCGCTTCGGAATGACGATGTCGTCCTTGCCGAAGGAGATGCCCGCCTTGGCCGCCTCGCGGAAGCCCAGGCCCATGATCTGGTCGGCGAAGATGACCGTCGCCTTCTGACCGCAGTGCCGATAGACGGTGTCGATCAGGTTGGCGATTTCCTTCTTCGTGAGGTTCTTCTCAAGAAGCCGGTGGCCGACCGCCGGGTGGTGCGGGAAGAGCGCCGCGATCTTCATCCGGCCCGGCGAGGTGTCGATAACCTTGCGGACCAGGTTGCCGTCGGCGTCCATTTCCGAGTGGCGGGCGCGGATCTTGGAGTGCAGCGACACCACGCCGGCGTCCAGCGCCGACTCGATCTCGTTGAGGTCCGCAAACGCCTTGCCTTCGCCCGGTTCGCCCTCGCGCAGCAGCGAGAGGTAATAGAGGCCGAGCACGATGTCCTGCGACGGCACGATGATCGGGCGGCCGTTGGCGGGCGACAGGATGTTGTTCGTGCTCATCATCAGCACGCGCGCTTCAAGCTGGGCTTCGAGGCTGAGCGGCACGTGGACGGCCATCTGGTCGCCGTCGAAGTCGGCGTTGAAGGCCGCGCAGACCAGCGGGTGAAGCTGGATGGCCTTGCCCTCGATCAGCTTGGGCTCGAACGCCTGGATGCCCAGACGGTGGAGCGTCGGGGCGCGGTTCAGGAGAACCGGGTGCTCGCGGATCACCTCGTCAAGGATGTCCCAGACGGCCGGCTGTTCGCGTTCCACCATGCGCTTGGACTGCTTGACGGTCCCGGAGAGACCCTTGGCGTCGAGGCGGGCGTAGATGAACGGCTTGAAGAGCTCCAGCGCCATCTTCTTCGGCAGGCCGCACTCGTGCAGCTTGAGCTCGGGACCCACCACGATGACGGACCGGCCCGAATAGTCGACGCGCTTGCCGAGCAGGTTCTGGCGGAACCGGCCCTGCTTGCCCTTCAGCATGTCGGCGAGCGACTTCAGCGGGCGCTTGTTGGCGCCGGTGATGACCCGGCCGCGGCGGCCGTTGTCGAACAGGGCGTCGACGGCTTCCTGCAGCATCCGCTTTTCGTTGCGGATGATGATGTCCGGCGCGCGCAGCTCGATCAGGCGCTTCAGACGGTTGTTGCGGTTGATGACCCGGCGATAGAGATCGTTCAGGTCGGAGGTGGCGAAACGGCCGCCGTCCAGTGGAACGAGCGGGCGCAGTTCCGGCGGGATCACCGGCACCACGGTCAGGATCATCCACTCCGGCTTGTTGCCGCTCTCGATGAAGCTTTCGATCAGCTTCAGGCGCTTGGACGCCTTCTTGAGCTTCATTTCCGAGGTGGTGGTGACCAGCTCCTCGCGGAGCTTGTCGGCTTCCTTGTTGAGGTCGAGGCCCTTCAGCAGGCCTTGGACCGCCTCAGCGCCGATCTCGGCGGTGAAGCTGTCGTCGCCGAACTCGTCCTGGAAGCGCATGTACTCGTCTTCCGAGAGCAGCGAGTGCTGCTTCAGCGGCGTCAGGCCCGGCTCGGTGACGATGTAGTGCTCGAAGTAGAGCACGCGCTCGATGTCCTTCAGCGCCATGTCCAGCATCATCGAGATGCGGCTGGGGAGCGACTTCAGGAACCAGATGTGGGCGACCGGCGAGGCCAGTTCGATGTGGCCCATCCGCTCGCGCCGGACGCGGGCCAGGGTGACCTCCACGCCGCACTTTTCGCAGATGATGCCCTTGTACTTCATGCGCTTGTACTTGCCGCACAGGCACTCGTAGTCCTTCGTCGGGCCGAAGATCCGCGCGCAGAACAGGCCGTCACGTTCCGGCTTGAACGTGCGGTAGTTGATGGTCTCGGGCTTCTTGATCTCGCCGAACGACCACGAACGGATCTTTTCCGGCGAGGCGAGCGCGATACGGATCTGGTCGAAGGTCGGAGCGGCCTGGACCGGATTGAAGATGTTCAGGACTTCCTGGTTCATCTTGGTTCCTTCTGCGGGACGGTTCCCGCGCAAATATTGAGAGCTGGACGGACGAAGCGCCCTCCCCCTTGCGAGGGAGGGCCAAAGGCTTCCGTCAGCTGTTCTCGAGCTCCACGTTCAGGCCCAGAGAGCGCATCTCCTTGACCAGCACGTTGAAGCTTTCCGGGATGCCGGCCTCGAAGGTGTCGTCCCCGCGGACGATGCTCTCGTAGACCTTGGTCCGGCCCGCCACGTCGTCCGACTTCACCGTCAGCATTTCCTGCAGGGTGTAGGCGGCGCCGTAGGCTTCCAGAGCCCAGACTTCCATCTCCCCGAAGCGCTGACCGCCGAACTGGGCCTTACCACCGAGCGGCTGCTGGGTGACGAGGCTGTACGGACCGATCGACCGGGCGTGGATCTTGTCGTCCACCAGGTGGTGCAGCTTCAGCATGTAGATGTAGCCGACGGTGACCGGACGGGTGAACCGCTCCCCGGACTGGCCGTCGTAGAGGTAGGACTGGCCCGAGCGATCGAGGCCGGCCTTTTCAAGCAGGTTCTCGATGTCGTCGATATGGGCGCCGTCGAACACCGGGGTGGCGAAGGGGATGCCCTTCGATAGATTCCTGGCGAGCTCGATCAGCTCCTCATCGCTTTCCGGCAGTTCCTCTTCCGGCCCGTAGGTGCCGACGAGGTAGTCGACCAGCATCTTGCGCTGGCCGCCGTTCTGCCAGGCTTCCAAGAGGTCGGCGACCTGCTTGCCGAGGCCGGCGGCGGCCCAGCCCAGGTGGGTTTCGAAGATCTGGCCGACGTTCATGCGCGAGGGCACGCCCAGCGGGTTCAGCACGATATCCACGTGGGTGCCGTTTTCGAGATACGGCATGTCCTCGACGGGGAGGATCTTGGAGATCACCCCCTTGTTGCCGTGACGGCCGGCCATCTTGTCGCCCGGCTGCAGCTTGCGCTTCACCGCCACGAACACCTTGACCATCTTCATCACGCCGGGCGGCAGTTCGTCGCCGCGCTGCAGCTTGTCGACCTTGTCCTCGAAGCGCCGATCGAGACGCTTGCGGGCCTCGTCGAACTGGCGGCGCATGGCCTCCAGCTCGACCATCGCCTTGTCGTCGTCGAGCGCGATCTGCCACCACAGGCCGGGAGAAATCTCTTCCAGCTTGTCGGCTTCGATCTTGCCGCGACCGAGGCCCTTGGGACCCGAAACGGCGGTCTTGCCGACGAGGAGCGTCCGCAGGCGCGAGGTCATGTTGCGGTTCAGGATCGCGAACTCATCGTCACGGTCCTTGCCCAGGCGGTCGATTTCAGCCCGTTCGATGGCGAGCGCGCGTTCGTCCTTGTCGACGCCGTGCCGGTTGAAGACACGGACTTCGACGATCGTCCCCGCGACGCCCGGGGGCAGACGCAGAGAGGTGTCGCGGACGTCGGAGGCCTTCTCGCCGAAGATGGCGCGCAGGAGCTTTTCTTCCGGCGTCATCGGGCTCTCGCCCTTCGGCGTGACCTTGCCGACCAGGATGTCGCCCGGCAGGACCTCGGCGCCGATCGCCACGATGCCGGCTTCGTCGAGGTTGCGGAGCGCTTCCTCGCCGACGTTCGGAATATCGCGGGTGATCTCTTCTGGGCCCAGCTTGGTGTCGCGGGCCATGACCTCGAATTCCTCGATGTGGATCGAGGTGAAGATGTCGTCGCGCACGATCCGCTCGGAGATCAGGATCGAGTCTTCGAAGTTGTAGCCATTCCAGGGCATGAAGGCGACGAGGGTGTTACGCCCCAGCGCCAGTTCGCCCAGCTCCGTCGACGGGCCGTCGGCGATCACGTCGCCGGTGTTCACCTTGTCGCCCACACGCACCAGCGGACGCTGGTTGATGCAGGTCGAGGTGTTCGACCGCTGGAACTTCTGCAGGCGGTAGATGTCGACGCCCGGCTTGGTGGGGTCGGTCTCTTCCGTCGCGCGGATGACGATCCGGGTGCCGTCCATCTGCTCGATCACGCCGGGGCGGCGGGCGACCAGGACGGCGCCGGAGTCGACGGCCACGATGGCTTCCATGCCGGTGCCGACCAGCGGCGCATCCGTCTGGATGAGCGGCACGGCCTGCTTCTGCATGTTCGAGCCCATCAGGGCGCGGTTGGCGTCATCGTTTTCCAGGAACGGGATCAGCGAGGCGGCGACCGACACCACCTGCTTCGGCGAGACGTCCATCAGGTCGACGGTGTCGCGCGGCAGCAGCGAGGGTTCGCCGTTGATCCGGCCGGGGACCAGATCGTCGACGATCGAGCCGTTCTCCAGCTTGATGTTGGCCTGGGCGATGACGTGCTTGGCCTCTTCCATGGCCGACATGTAGACGACCTCGTCGGTCGTCTTGCCGTCCTTGATCCGCCGGTACGGGCTCTCGATGAAGCCGTACTTGTTGACCACCGCGTGGGTGGCCAGGCTGTTGATCAGGCCGATATTCGGGCCTTCCGGCGTCTCGATGGGGCAGATCCGGCCGTAGTGGGTCGGGTGCACGTCGCGGACTTCGAAGCCCGCCCGCTCGCGGGTCAGGCCGCCCGGGCCAAGCGCCGAGAGGCGGCGCTTGTGGGTGATTTCCGACAGCGGGTTGGTCTGGTCCATGAACTGCGAGAGCTGCGAGGATCCGAAGAATTCGCGCACGGCCGCAGCCGCCGGCTTCGCATTGATCAGGTCGTGCGGCATGACCGTGTCGATGTCGACCGAGCTCATGCGTTCCTTGATGGCGCGCTCCATGCGGAGCAGGCCCACGCGGTACTGGTTCTCGAGCAGCTCGCCGACCGAACGCACCCGGCGGTTGCCGAGGTTGTCGATGTCGTCGATCTCACCGCGGCCATCGCGCAGGCCGACCAGGGTCTGCAGGACCGCCAGCACATCGTCCTTGCGCAGGATGCGCACGTCGTCGGGGCAGTCGAGCTCCAGGCGCATGTTCATCTTCACGCGGCCGACCGAGGAGAGGTCGTAGCGCTCACTGTCGAAGAACAGCGACTTGAACATGGCTTCGGCGGCTTCCACCGTCGGCGGCTCGCCCGGACGCATGACGCGGTAGATGTCGAACAGCGCGTCTTCGCGGGCGGTGTTCTTGTCCACGCGCAGGGTGTTGCGGATGTAGGCGCCGACCGAGACGTCGTCGATGTCGAGGACGTCGAGGGTGTCGAAGCCCCGCTCTTCCAGAGCGGCCAGCAGTTCCGGGTTCAACTCGTCGCCGGCCTCGGCATAGATTTCGCCGGTCTCGAAGTTGACGAGGTCGCGGGCCAGGTACTTGCCGGTGAGGGCTTCCGGCGCCAGCAGCAGCGTCTTGAGGCCCGCGTCGGCGAACTTCTTGGCGTTGCGGGCGGAGATCTTGGTGCCGGCCGGGGCGATCTCTTCGCCGGTGTCGGCGTCGATCATCGGGAAGTCCGGCTTCATGCCGCGCCAGCGGTCAGGCTGGTAGGCCGTGGCCCAGCCCCCGGCGGCGCCCTTCTTCTCAGTGCGCTTGGCGTAGTGCAGCGTGGCGTAGAAGGTGGAGAGGATCTCCTCCCCGTCCATGCCCAGCGCCATCAGGAAGGTGGTGGCCGGAAGCTTGCGGCGGCGGTCGATGCGGACGAAGACCACGTCCTTGGCGTCGAACTCGAAGTCGAGCCACGAGCCGCGGTAGGGGATCACGCGGGCGGCGAAGAGGAGCTTGCCCGAGGCGTGGGTCTTGCCCTTGTCGTGGTCGAAGAACACGCCCGGCGAGCGGTGCATCTGGGAGACGATGACGCGCTGGGTCCCGTTGACGATGAACGTGCCCTTCTCCGTCATGAGCGGGATGTCGCCCATGTAGACGTCCTGCTCCTTGATGTCCTTCACGGAGCGGGCGCCGGTTTCCTCGTCGGTCTCGAACACGATGAGGCGCAGCTTCACCTTCAGCGGCGCCGCGTACGTCATGTCGCGCTGGACGCATTCCTCGACGTCGTACTTGGGCTCTTCGAACTCGTACGACACGTACTCGAGCACGGCGCGCTCGTTGAAGTCCTTGATCGGGAAGACGGACTTGAAGACCGCCTCGATCCCCTCGTCCTTACGATCGGCCGAGCGCGTCTCGCGCTGCAGGAACTGTTCGTAGGAGGAGCGTTGAACCTCGATGAGGTTCGGCATCTGCACAGCTTCGGGGATGCGGCCGAATGACTTCCGGATCCGCTTCTTGCCGGTGAAGGATTGCGCCATCTGTGTCCCTTGAGGACGCGGGAATGGAGTCCCAGCGTCTGTGTTCTGGTCCTGCGTCCACCCTCGGAACTCTCCTGCCGGAGAGCCGGACGCTGGAAATACCCCTCGTATCGTCGAGGAGTGCCCCTTCGCATGGCCGGAGGGCGGCTGGCCATGCCTCGGGGCATTCACGCACGAAAGACCGACCCTCAAGCGCGCACGAGACGTGCGTCACGGGAATCGGGGATTTCGCGAAGAAGCCCACTTAGG
>Ga0307510_10006287_pt1 | contig 14168 bp, 12 predicted proteins | sample 12_EM_MG_FD_207224 | JGI IMG/M metagenome (GOLD analysis project Ga0307510, IMG submission 207224) | Populus trichocarpa ectomycorrhiza microbial communities from riparian zone in the Pacific Northwest, United States - 12_EM | ecosystem: Host-associated > Plants > Roots > Unclassified | place...
GACTAAAGCATTTGATGTGTTCAAGACCTATAAGGCTAAAGTATAGAAATAAATTGAAAAGACCATCAAGATTATAAGGTTGGATAGAGATGGGGAGTCGTATGGAAAGTAAAAAACAAAAATGTCAGGTACATTTGCATTTGCAAAGTTCTTTAAATAAGTGTCTGGCACACCATTGTTATATTAAGAAACAAGGCTAAAACAAGCCTTCCGACAATGATATATATATCAAGTTTCACAATATTATTGTCTCATGATTTTACTAAATATATTGTTTATCAATGTATATATCTTAATTAAGATTAATAGGAGCAAATATATTTTATCCTCTATGTAGATGAATTTTACTTGTAATTGGTGATTTGGGTTTTCTAAACCGGACAACATTTTTTTTTTAGAACTTTGATTTGAAAAATTTAAGGGAATCCTCTTATATCATTAACATAAAGACTCACTAAGATATATTTTAAAGAATATTAATTTTTTAAAAGGCCTAAAGAAAAAAAATTTAGAAAGAATTAGGATAGCAACTTAATTATGTATTTTAGTAATCAGGTGAGACTAATTAATTAGAATTAATAACCACAAAATACATTGAAAAATGAGTAATGAATAATACGAAGAAGAGCAACAACAGATGAAGAAGAGCTTGCTGCAGAATCTGTACTAGCGGTAGTAGCAGACTTGGAAAGATGCAACTCTGAAGGAGGAGAACCTGTGCCTACATAATGATCATCAGAAAAACATGCAGATGGTGACATAAGGGCAAGGCTATGTGACGGTGGTATGGTGGTAGATAAGGGTGGGGAATTGGGTGATTTCTGTGGGGCAGAAGGGGCGGTCGAGCCGCTGGGAGGGGTGAATGGCGGGGCTGCTAGGTGAAAAACAGGGGAAGTAATCAAGGTGGGCAAGTTTGTAGGCTGGGTAGTGGTGGGTGTGGGTTGAGCTATCTGTTTAGATTTTGCAAGTGGAAACACATTTTCATGAAAACAAACATGACGGGAAACATATATACGTTGAGACGCTAAATCAAGATAACGATAATCAAGATGAGAGGAACTATATCTTAAGAACACACATGAAGAGGAACAGAAATTCAACTTATGAGCATGGTATAGATGCAAAAAAAAAAAAAAACAGAGACACCCAAAAGTACATAGAAAATCATAATCAAGAGAACGAGTAAACAAACATTCAAAAGGAGACTGATTTTGGAGGACAAGAGTGGGCATGCGATTGATGAGATATACTAATGATTCAAATGCATAATTCCAAAATCATAACAGGGTACTACATTGTCCTAGGAGGGTAAGACCTGTTTCAACAATATAACGATGACGACGCTCAACACTGTCATTTTGTTTATATGTATGAGGACAAATTAACCGGTGATGAATACCAATAGTTTGAAAGAAAATGTTTAACTTGCGATATTCACCACCCCAATCAGTTTGAACAGATTTAATTTTGTGGGAAAACTGATGCTCAACAAGCAGTTGGAAACGTTGAAATATAGAAAACACATCTGATTTAGCAACAAGAGGATAATACCAGATATATTTTGTATGCGCATCGATAAAGATAACAAAGTAATGAAAACATAGGAGCAGGGCCCCAAACATCACTAAATATTAAATAAAGTGGAGCAGAAGTTTCATGATTTGTCGCAAAGACAAACGGAAGACTTGCCAAGAGAACAAGCTTGACATTGAACAAGAGAGCGCCTAGAAGTACACATTATTTTATTTTTGAAAACTAACAAATGAAAAATAAGGGAAGTAGGGTGACTCAATCGACGATGCCATATATCAACAGTCACAGAGACGCAAGGAGACCTCGCTTGAGGAATAGCGGTGGCAGATGACTCAGAAAGAACGTAGAGACCATCATTGCTCTGACCGGAAAGGAGTACTGATTTAGTGGTGAGATCCTTTACATAAAACACAGAGGCATGAAATTCAAAATAAACATTGTTATCACGATGAAAATTTTGAACAGATAGCAATGGTTTGATAATATGAGGAACATGAAAAACATTAGATAATGTAAAGGTGTATTTAGGGGAATGTAACATGGCATGCCCAACATGGGATATGAGAACACCCTTGTCACACTCGACATCTCGACGACCGTTTTGAAAATTTATTTTTTTGAAAAAAAACAGATATCTGACATCTTGTTCTTTTGGGGAAATGTCTTGCTTAAGGAGTCGCCACCTAGTATTATGGTCTAAAGAAGGTATTAGCACTCCTAGCACACTCTACCTGAGGTAAGCTGCATTACTGTTTTTGTCTTAAGTTGCTAAAAATTTGTTGGTTTATGCTCTGATGGTTTGCTTGTGATATTCCTGACTATGGCGTCTGTGAATATTCAACTAAAATATTTCCAATTTTGGCGTTGATAAATATTACGTAGCTAGAAAACAATAAATTTAAATCAGTATTTTTATTCTGACTCTGGCGTCAGTAAATAAACCAATAACAAATTTATTTTTTATGCATGCATATATATATATATATACTTGTTTTTATTTTTTTATTTTTTATTTTTTCCGGGCTAGGTCCAGCGCAGCCCATATGGGCTGGGCTGGACCCAGCCAGCCCGGCCCGGTCACTGGCCCAAGCCAGTGACAAAGGCACGCACCACGCGTGCGTGCAAAGTGAAAGACTAATTAAATTTCACGGCAACAGTGTCAAATGATATTGCAAAGCGGGAGAGAAGATTACCTGGACGCAGGAACGAAGACGATGGTGAAGCGCTTTCTGTGTGATCGGGTGACACTAGCCGGGCACCCGTTTCAACCTCCCCTTCGTTCTTCTGGCTTTGTTCTTTCTGTTTCTGAGGGTTCGGAGTGTTGAAGCTGGAGACAAATGCCCCGGCTGATCAATGCTTGCAGTTTCTCTGTTTTTTCCCTGTTCACTTTGGTTGCATTCTTCCTCCCTGTGGTTTTTTTTTCTCTGTTCGTGCTCTCCCTGTTTTTCTTTTCTCTGGTTTGTGTTTTTGGCTCTCTCTCTCTCGGTCCCTCTCTCTTCTGGTTTTTTTCTTCTTTACGTTTCTCCTTCCCCCCTGTTTCCCCTTTCTCTGTTTCGTTCATTCTCCTGGCTTTTTTCGTGTTCTAGCCCCGGGGTCCTTTCTGTTTTCTTTCCCTTTGTTTCGTTCTACTCGTGACCTCTCCCCCTTTCTGCTCAAACGTTCTTTGGCTTTTATAGCCAGAGACAAAAATGTCGTTTCTTCTAACCATAAAGTGTGGTAATTGCAGAAGGAATGGCTGTGCGGCGGAGGGCGTCCGTTTCGGTCAGGGAAGAAGATGAACAGCGCCTGGAGAAACGGCGCCGTTTTGGTATTAACAGCTATTTGCGTTTTGACCCTTGACGTTTTGAACGTTTTGTAATTAAGCCCCTAGTTAAATTTTAATTGGACCCCTGGATTTCGGCGCATTTTACAAGTTAGTCCTTGGACTTTAATCTGTTGCAATTGTGCCCCCAATTAACCCCAAACTTTGGTATTTCTTCAATTAAGTCTATAATTTCATTAATTAAATTAATTTCAAATTCAATTAAGTGTAAAAACTTATCAATTCTTCAATTAAGCTTTTATTTGATTAATTAAATTAATTCCAAGTTCAATTAAGTCTCAAAACTTATCAATTCTCCAATTAAGCCCTTGATTTCAATAATTAAACTAATTTCAAATTCAATTAAATCCCAAACTTATCAATTCTTCAATTAGGCTCTTGATTTTGTCAATAAAACTAATCCAAAGTTTAATTAAATCTCAAAACTTCCAATCATGTTACCATTAACCCCAAATTTTAATTCATTCTTCATTTATTTCATTTTTTATTTTTTTTCATCATCATTTTTTTATTTTTTTCATCATTTTTTTATTATCAAAATTTTTCTTAGAAAATATAGTAAAAATAAATAATAAAAGAATAAAAAATTGGGTTATGACAACCTTTACCATCACCAACATGCAAGTGATCATTACCAAAATAGGGAGCAGAATCGGTCAGAGTTGCAAGATTAAGAGTAACATGCTGGTTCGCACCAGTATCCGGGAACAAATTTCCTGCAGAAACAGAACCAACAGTAAGATGAGCAGAGGGATGGTGGCTGCTACTGCGAAACTGAGCACATTGAGGGGTGGTGTGGCCGAAGAAGAAGCAGAGCTGACACTTGACAGTCTGCTCAAAAGGCCAGTGAGAAGGCCACTACCCAAAACTAGCAGACCGTCTTGTTTGCTGCCAGTTGCTTTGCTTCTAGTCTGCAGGGGCAGGAGAATGAACAACCTGAAAATCAGCCTTGTGCTGGCTGTTATACCGACTACTGTTGAGGCGCCAGGAGCCGCGTGACCGACCTCTATTACGGCTGAAATCAGACTGGTGTTGAGGCTGGGCAAGGTGAGCAGAGGGCAACAGAGAAGGTATGGGTAGCAGAGGCGGATTTGCAGTCATGGCTGGAAGAGAAGACTTGTACGGAAACTCATGAGTAAGAAGATGGTTGTGAAGATCAGCGTATGACAGCGGTTCTGCCTTGGTTACGAGACTACTAACCAAGTCTTTAAACTCACCGTGAAGACCACGAAATATGTAGAAGTTGAAGTCTTCAAGAGAAAGAGGTCGGCCAGCAGCAGCCAATTCATCAAATAATGACTTGGTGTGCTGTATGTATGTAGGAACTGAAGCATCTCCTTGCCGAAGATCTTTAAAGGATCTATGGAGTTGCATAATACGGGAATTCAACGGAGAAGCAAGCGCTTTCTCAAGAGTGCGCCAAACACAAGAATAAGTTTGTCAATCTACCACAAGATGCAGGATGTCTATGAAGAGAGAGGAGAGTAACGCGCTTAAAATAAATTGATCATGTTGCTTCTAACGAAGAAAAAAAGGGTTGATTGCCAAAGAAGAACCATCAGAACTGTCAGAAATCTGAGAGGAAGGACATGACACTGAGCCATCGATAAAGTGGAAAACACCTTGTCCAAGAAGATATGGCTTCATCTACGTTCGCCAATAGAGATAGTTGGTGGTCGTAAGCTTCAATGAGACCACTTGATGAGTGTTGGACAACGCAACGATAGAAGGAGGTGTTGTCCCCATGATGTGGAGAGGGACGAAAGAAACATGGGAGAAGGAACCAGGGGTCTGTGTAGCAGGTTGGGGTTGCTGCTGGTGGGAGAAGGAACCAACGGCAGGAGCTTCTAAGTGGCTGGCCGGCTGGGCTATACCGCCGGTTTAGTGGGGGAAGAAGGCGGCGGCAGCAGAGTCCATTTGGGAGAGGGAGAGAGGAGGTCGGCTGCAGGTGGGGAGAGGGGGAGAACAGTTCTGACGGCATAAGGTTCTGATACCCAGTTGAGAATAATTGAGAGGCTTGACCTATTGGTTAGCCAACCCTTTCTATATATATGTGTAGGGCAATATACAATAGTAATGGTGGAGGTTACCACACAAGAGTATGACTGCAATATTTCCTATATAGGTACATTCTATAATATTATAACAAGACCAACAAAGATTTATTGTGATAATTTAGTTGTATTTTTTTTTCTCCTAGAATAATAGGGGTAGAAATCAAAATAAGCACATCAACATTAATTATTTTTTTTTGAGAAAGAAAATGAAGGAATATGTAGTGGTTATTAAGCATATTAACCTGAATTAATTATTGCAAATCCCATGAATATATAAAGCATTATTGGAAAAAAAAAATATAAATAGAGATTATCTGCATTGAATCAAATGGGTTTAGCTAACCCATTTAATATTTGACTTTATTTTTTTTAGTTGATTGTTTATAAATGTTCTGTTTTTCTTAGATATTAATGTGATGTTTTTTTGCATATACAGTATTATTTTTAATATCCTTTGGAATATATATAAAATTAAACTTGAATGACTATTAAAAATTTATTCATAAAATTTATTTGTTCATTGAGTATTTATATAGAGGATGCAATATATTGGAATACATGAAAAGAAGTACTTGTTTGCTAAATATTGAGAAATAAAACCACTATGATTCATATATTTTATTCTTCATTTAAGTACGAACGTTTTTAGTATTAGATATTTCAGATTTATAAATGAATTCTCACTTTTAGATAGCATCGTGTAAAAAAACTATAGAGATCATATGAATCAAATGAGAGAATGGAAAAAATATTTACATTATTATATATTTTTAATTTTATATAAAATTCATAAGTGACGATTAAAGTCTTAGAACCTATTAGATCGTCGAGTATGGCCATGTTGCCTGTGATTTATCCATCTTTGGCATAAAGTTCTATTGAATGAGAAATTGTTTCGTAAGTTTATTCTACCAATTCACTAAGTTTAGTCAATAAATAACATATTAATGAACATGATAATCATTTACGGTCCATTAACTTTTTATACAAGTGTTATGTCACTGTTGGTTTTGTTTATAAATGATTAATAGATAAATTTTATTAAACAATTTCTTTTTATTTGTCATGCATTCATCTTTCATTGGAAAAAAAAGAGGAAGAAAACAAATACTAAAATTAGTACAAAGCCAAAATAGATTTATCAAGCTAATTTCGAGGTTGTTTGTCTACGCGGCTGCGGCTGTGTTTTATTTAAAACGCAGTCCGCAACCGTTTGATAATAATAAAACTTATTTTACTGTGCATGGATCCACATGTTTTTTGCTTTTAAAACGCTGGAAAGAAAAAGCAACGAAAACCTGCTTTGCATGCACTGTAGAAACCTGCGGACAGTGCAATTCACTGCTGTTCACGAGTGAATTGCACTATTCACGTGAACAGTGCAATTCACTTGCACTGTTCTCAGTTTTTTTTTTTTTAAGTGTGTTAATTGTATTAATTTTTTTTAAAAAAAAAACTAGTTTAGAGAATTAAATTCATTCGCGATGTGAACAATATTTTTTTCTTGAAAAACTAGTATGAAGTGGATTAAATTTACGCGCACAGTAATATCAATTTTATATCTGATAATATTTTATCTAATTTTATTACACGCTCAAAAAGTTATGAAAATTGTAGTTCTTATCGGATGAATTTTGGAGGTAATGGAATTATAAATAGTTTAATGGAATCATAAAAAATATTTTATATAAAGTATTATTTTTTTCATGATGTAATAAGAGTAATTAATTTTACAATATTTAAATTTAAAACCATCAATATTAATATATTTTTTAAAAAATTATTTTATAACCTCAATTTCAAAAACATTCTTAATCAAACACATTAAACTACTTTTTCTTAAACCTCAATTTCAAACACAGTTTTAACCAAACACCTATTTTTTCAAACCAACCTCAACTAAAAGTACTTTTTATAAACAACTTTTTTTAAACCACAACCACAACAGCTACCGCAATACCAAACACACTCTTCATAGTCAGATCAACCCACTTCGTTTTTAATAAAATACTAAAAAAATATTATTTTACTAAAACAACTCCTGTTTGAATCTTCTTTTGTACGCAAAAACTAAAGAACATAAGCATGAGGTTAGTGAAAGCTTAATTTGTATCTCAGAAGTAAAACTGCCTCTGACTCTTTGCAAATAGTGACTCAAAATTAAAAGGCATATGTATCTCAAAATTTTAAGCAGCTAAAAGAATCAGGTTATACTTCTATTTTCTTCTTATTGCATGCATCTGTAGTCTTCAATTTACATATCTTGGTTACTTAACAATAACTTTTATGCTGACTTAATCTAGAAATACAGAGAAGTATAGTTATGAAGGAAATAAATAATAATTACATAATTATCTAAAATAGGAAATAAACATAACATATAGGATATATAATAACTACATGTTTTTGTATATTGTTTCTTGATGCTGCAGTATTTGCTTTATTAATTTTTAGTATCTTCAATATCTGCAACTATCTATAACTTATACTGTAATCTTTAAGACTTAATTTGATCATTCAAATGTGTGATTAGTGTTAGACAGACAGTGAAGGTCAACAGTAATTTTGAAGGCAAGAACACCATTGTACAGTCGAAGATGATGCAACTGTTTGAGCCACAAAATGCAAGTTCAGGAGTTGTTTGGCTACCTAGCTACGAATCCTACAAGACATTGCAAAGTTATGGAATTGTTAGAAAATCCGAAGAGTATGAGTTATTTGTTCATGATGGGAACTTGAAGCAGATGCTTAATTCTGAGCATGGCGTTGACATTAGGACCATCAAATTCAAAATGAGCAATAACGATAACCTTGATGATAACATATATATGGGATTATAACATAAAACCTTGGAGTCACACTTATGTATGATGTGGTGAATTTGTGAGAAATAAATAGCTATATGTAGAGGTGAGAATCAATTTGTTTAGTTCGGTTTATTCCAAAAAATCCAACCGAAGCAAATGTTTTTTTTTTAAATCTTGAATTAAATGATTTGATTCAATTTGGCTTTTTATTTAAAAAACCAAATTAGTCAATCGGTCTTTTAACTTGGTTTTTTTATAGGTTTTAATGTAATAAACCTGATTTTATTTTTACTTTTTTTTTATTTTCTATTAAAACAAAATTGGTCTTGTATGGCTAGGTATAATTTTATTTTTTTCAGTTTCTCAAATCTAAAATCGAAACTCTCTTTGAAAAAAAACTTTTCTAATCATTTTTTTGATTTGATATCTGGAATTAGTTTTTCAATTAATTTTACCTTCTTCTTTTTTTTAACTAATTTGATTTTTTGTTCCCCCTAGCTATATGATTTATATTTAGGAGGAGGAATATACTGCACCAGCTACATGTATGGAATAAAGGTTATTGAATGCAATAGAAATAGAAGGGTGGGCTAGTGCCCATAACTTAAGGCTCAAATGTATTGCTAATAAATAAAAGGCTTTGTTGGGCCTATTTTAAATATTATGTCTTGGGTCTAAAAATAAAAATCATTACCCGAAAATAAATACAGCACTTATTGTGGATATCAAACCTCAAATATTTATGTTGAAAAGGAACTCATATATGCATGAATGAATAGCCGTAAAAGCAACAAACCACTCAAATATGTTGATACGGTAGAATTTAGAATATATGAGCTATTGGATATAAACTAGTTATGTGCCCGTGCTATGCTGTGCGATTCATAATATCTTTTTGAGGAATATTTTTGGTTGCCTCTAATTTTTCATCCCATTTTTAAAGTATTTTCAAGATGAAATCAACAAATAAGCAAAAAACAGCAAAAACCCCTAAAAAATATGTTGTTGATGTATTTGTGTTGTTTTCAATATTTTCAGCGTTGTCTCAAAAATATTTAAATTTCAAATGTTTTTCTAACGCGTTCGGTTTTTAACATGTTATTTTTAAAATCATTGATTTTTTTCATTGAGTCGATGTTGATGTTGCTCTTTTAAAATAAATTCAAAATACAAATGTTGAATTAAGCAATTGAGAAAAAAGATAAAATTTTCTACGTATAAATAGATGTTGAGACACACAAAATGGAGGAGGGAGTCATTACAAAAAAATTAAACAAAAGAAGATACAAAAAAGAAAACCACATATACATTTTTCTAAACCTAGTTGCCACCTAACAACCCCCTCTCTATTGCCAAAAGTGAACCACCCCTTCACCCCCACTAGCCACTGGCCAGATGCCACCATTTACTTCTTCCCTAACACAAACTTTCCTTCTCCCCTGACCATCAACTCCCTCTCTCAACCATTACGTCAGTCATCATTTCTTTTTCTCCTAGTATACCCAAACCAGCCTTTTACCTCCCAAAATAAACTTAAATTGTAGTTTATAGTTTTTACGCAAGTTGATAAATTATACTTTTCATCAAAATAAATTTATGATCTTTTAATTTTACATTTTAACCTCTATAAAATTAAATTAAAAATCAGCAGGCTAAAATTGAGCTATAACATGTATTAATAAAAAAAAAAACAAAGCAAAAGGTAATATAATGCAACCAATGTTTAAAAACACCATAAAACATGAAAGAATAGACTAGAAATGTGCCTTAAGGAAATCATTTACTAGGCTAAATGAATGTCTTATACATTTCAAGCTCAAACAATGGTTGATGTCCTTTGGTTCTTCCTTTTCCAAGCTTGTCGTTTTCACTCAAAGTTGAAAAAATCATTGTACTAGGCTCTTAAATTTTCACACTTAAAGTTCATTTATCAATCTTTTCCGATGTTATCTCTCTCCTTCTTCTAACCCTTCTGCCTTGATTTTCCAAGGGTATTTATATGTTTTCAAGTTAGGATTTTGATGGATCCAATCAAAGATTGATCATCATTCATAAATGAAAATAGAATGATTTTGGACAAATCATAACAGTTAAAAACTTTGTCATTGGCTGGTTTTGCAATGATAGTTTTGTAACAAATTCAAAGATGGTTTTTTGGCAAAACTTTGAGGCCAAAGTGAGTTTTTTTCCCCTTATGATCTTGATAGAAAGGCTATAAACCCTTGATAAAAACCCTCTGAGCAGCTTTGAAGTGTGAACACGCAAAAAAAAATTGGTGGATTTGCAAAATAGGTATCACACTCACCGATGACCGAGTTACCCACTTTCAAGACTTTGTCAGGGTAATTCTGACATCATCACCATTGAATACCACCTGAAAATTATAGAAGGAGTGCACATCTTTTGTTTGGATCCAACCTTACATGATTCAGAGGTCTACAGCTTCACATCTATATGTTTGAATGTACCAACTCGATCAGCCTAAAATCTGAAAATGCAGTGAGGGTTTATTGGGGATGAGATGTTGTTGAGATCATTGAAGAAAATAAGATGCAAATGTTTGATGAGAGTAACTGATCTTTGTAAAGATGGTGTTTCTCATTTGAATGGTGGTGATTAAACCCTTTGAGGTGGTCGGAGACGCCACATTCATTCGATTGAAATTGCATGCTCGATCAACTTAAACTACCAAAGAAAAAGATAAATAGTGGTCAAATGGCGTGTTGTCTAGGCTAAACCCTAAAATTAAGGTTTTTAACTTGGGATTTAATGAATTTTAATTTAGTCAATGTTCTTCCAATTTCTTTTAATTGCACCTGTAATTGTCTCTTAATATTTACTTTTTATGCAATTTCACCCCTATCAAACTCAATTGTTAACCCCAAAGTTCTATGCCCTTTTCCAATTAGGTCCTTGGTTCTCGAATTATGCAAATTGACACTCAATTGACCATCAAACTTTCATTTTTTTTAATTTGGCCTTGATTTTGTAGATTTAAGTTCTCGGAGTCCTGTGCCTTTTACAATTTGATCATTGGTTTTGAATTTCTTCAATCAAGTCCCTAATTACCCATCAAACTTCAATATTTATGCAATTAAGCCTCTAATTTGACCAAATTAACTCTTTTAAAATTGTAATTCAACCCCAAGACTTTAATTTCTTCTAATTTAGGCCTAAATTGACTTCATAAACCATTTTTTTATAATTAAGCCCTCAATAAATTCAACGAAACCTTGAAAATCCCAATTAAGTTATTAAACACTTAATTTTGAATTTTTCTTCCCCAATTGGATTTTTCTTGTTAATAAAGCCTTCATCAGTCAAAATTAAACCGTTAATTTTTCAACTTTGGATATTTTGATCCTCCTCAACCAGGTTTTTTTTTTTTTTTGCAATTTTCAGGAGATTCTTCATGTTCTTCCCACTAATGTATATTTTTTTCTAACTTTTTTAATTATTTAGTTTTTTTCTTTTGTATTTTGTATTTTTTGTATATTTATATGGGGTCCCAAAATGGGTAACAACAATCCTGATCTTATAATTCATGTTTGGTAAGTTAACCCGAGTTGACCCGACTTATTTTTTAGTTAAATTTAATTTTTAATTTCATCATTCAACATTGGGTTGATTGAGAATTTAGTTTAATATTTTTTTATTTTTTTATAGTGTTATTATGATCCGAGTCAATATAATATATAGTCTTTTCAATATTTTAAAAAACATTTGTCCTGATTTTTTAAGTCAAACTATATTTTTATCAGTTGTTTGGGTTGTCTTTGAATCTATTAAATTGATTATGTCACGTTAGATTAATCCCCACATAATTTAATTTTCTTTGCTAAAATAAAACTTAACAACACCTAAATAATTGTTTAATATTTAAAAATGATCAAACCTGCATCTAACATAGAATATTCATCTAGTTATAACAAAAGCTAAATGGTATGGGAAAATCACTATAGATCAAGAGAGCTTTTACTGTGGATTATAATAATAGTATCATTTTTAATCTCTCATCTTTTTGCGAGCAGATAAACGTTTCTTTGGCTTTCTTCCACAAGGATATTCAGGTTTTTTCAATTTACAAGTATAGTCAAATAATGCTTTTAGCCTCAGAAAAGGCAAAAAAGAAGCTTTGTTTTTGGGGGAATTTTGGTATTTTAACATGGGTATTTTGTATAATAAAGAGGAACATGAGGGGCATTTTAGTATTTCACAATGTATTTTTTATTTTTTAATCGAAAAGCAACGGGTTTGTGTTCTTTACGCCCCAGCAAGTAGGCGATGCCCGTGCCATTAAGAAAGCGTGTATGACGCTTCCCGATGACCATGGCCATCTGTCATCTAATTGGATGTGCATTCGTGCACTCTTTCACATGGTGTGGCGCGTGTAGACAGATAATGGTTGAATTGTAGCCGGTGATTGATTGTTTGTGTTTTTTCTTTCTTTTCTCTCTCCCGATAACTAAAGTGCACAATTATCCTCTTTGTTTGTTATTTGTCAAATTAGATATATATTTTTCAGACCCAAGGTGTTTAGGTCTCGCATGAGTGTCATACTCAAACACCTTGGGTCTCACATGCTTGCCAAACTCATGCTCTTAGGTCTGAAATTGTTACTGGACCCAAGTAATTTAGGTCTAGACCCAAGCGTCTGGGCCTAACAACCATGCCAGACACATGTGCCCGAGTCTTTCAGACCCACATGCCTGGGTCTGCCAGACCCACGTCTAGGTCAAAAAAATCTAAAATTTTTCGAAAGCACAATTGAACTGCAAAAATAAACACTACCTCATTCAAGTATGATTTTTCATTCATATGCAGTAGAACATAACTACAAACTCTTTTTTATTTTTTGCAACTTATTTTATAAATTTGTTATATTTGAAAAGGAAAGAATATATAAAAAATGTTAAGTTCTAAATGATTTATTTCAAGTCTTTAAAAATAAACTTTCTTTTTTTTGTATGCATTGTGGATGAAAATATTAATTTTGTGTTTCCATCCAAGTGGTGGACAGTTTTTCAAAGGGTTCATGCAATTTTAAATTTGAGATGTTGTTGCATAATCTAATTGTCAAAGTTTGTTAGGGATTATTAAAAAAAATTTAGTGAATTTTAGAGATGCGTGTTAATATCCCAAAATAGAAGAAAGAAGTATAGAAAAGATAAAATTATATTTGGTTAAAAAGACAAAGTTGAAAATACAAAATAAATATGTTTTTAGAACAATTATAAATGTATTCTAATATTTTTAGAAGAAAGTGCATGGGTTTGACATGGTTGTCAAGCTTAGGTGCTAGGATCATGCTAGACCTAGGCATGGGTCTTATACTGCTGCTAGACCCAAAACGCCTGGATCAGACATTGCTATCAGATCTAGGCGCGGGTTTGACACTACTGCCAGACTCAAGTATCTTGGGTCTATGCTTGGATTTGACATTATTGCTAAATTCATGTTTCTTGGATCTAACAAAGAATTAAATGGATATTTAAAAATTAACTCATTTGATTAGGTTTAATAACATTATTAAACTATTTTTTATATTTGTTATATTTTTAATATTTTAAAAAATTTAATATTAAGCAAAGTGCGGATAGATATACTAGTTGATTCTAAAAGTTATGTGGTGGTAAAATTTAGAATAGTAAATGATAAGGGGGGTATTTTTAAAGATTTCCTTTTCTTCTTCACTTTTCCTTTCCCAACTCATAATTAATGAATAAAAAAAAACAACTTGCAACTAATTATATGCTTAGGCCCACCAATAATGGCCGAGGCCGAACCCATAAGTAGTTTCCTAAAAAATCCAAAAACAAACGCCTTCCCACTGTTACAATCCACCGTCACGAATCCCTGTGATAAACCCATCCAAATACAAAACGGTCACCAAATCCCGTCATAACCACCTTCACTCCGTCAAATATCGGTCACCAAATTCTTTGCAGA
>Ga0307510_10006288_pt1 | contig 14165 bp, 17 predicted proteins | sample 12_EM_MG_FD_207224 | JGI IMG/M metagenome (GOLD analysis project Ga0307510, IMG submission 207224) | Populus trichocarpa ectomycorrhiza microbial communities from riparian zone in the Pacific Northwest, United States - 12_EM | ecosystem: Host-associated > Plants > Roots > Unclassified | place...
GATGTGAATCGAAGTTTAGTGAGGGCTTCTCCGATTCTGCTCACGCCCCCATATAGCTTCAGCGAGTTTAACGGTCCCCTTTCGGGCGTGACAGAATAGGTTGGAGGTGGTTCTTCTGGCATATCCCCGCAGCGCTCGACACACAGTTTCTTCAGGTTGGGGAGCGAGAGAATCATCGATATTAACGTCGGAAGTGTGCAGTGTGGGAAGCGAAGGTGGACAGTGGTAATCCCCTTTCCGAACTCCCCACGCCAGATGTGGCCCGGCAATTCGTCAGGGATCTTGGTTGCGCACATCAACAACGTGCTTAACGAACTGAGCGACCTAAACAAACGGCTGAGGAGTGCAGGCTCGGTCCAGGAGCAAATTTCTCGGATTTTGATGTAGCGAACGTAGGATGAGATCCCATCCGGGTCCTGTGGAATGTCTGTGCACCAACGCTTCACCTCACCTTCGGATAAGAATGAGATGGTACGGAGGACGCGTTTTTGACTCTTTCTTCGCCATCGTTTCTCGACGAGAGAACAGGAGGAGAGACTGGACTGTGGGACATTGTCGATGATTGCGTCGATGAGTTCCTGAGGAATCGAATCCATGGCGGAGTGACGGTTATTGGAAAGGATGCGAGGGTGGGCACCGTTGGATGAACAGGTTGAGATTCTGATACGTGGGAGGGACTGGGAGGAACGAACGAAGCGGAAAGAGAGGAAAGAATAGGTCCTTCTAACCGACGGAAGGATCGACTAGTACGCGCGGTTCTCACCGCTACCTCCACAACCCCCCCGCCTTCAATCTTCCAGTCTAAAATCACCTTCCCACAATTCTCGCGAGCGGTTTACAAATGAGAAAGTACGATTTCAAGCATATAACGATTTACAAGATCAAAACCAAACCCTGGTCAACGACGACGATGCAGCTAAGGGCAGAAGAAATTTCAGTCGGAGTGGCTCCAGATCACCTAAGAGCAGCCAAACGCGGGTCAAAGCAGCCAACTCAATGCACCTTGAAAATATGCACCAGCCTCCCGTCCCTAGTTGTAACTGGGATTCCCCTCTGGCACGCCTACTGCAGGGCTGATTTTGGAGTAGCTCTGCGGGCGGAACGAGACCTTCAAGGTCTCAGCCGCCATCTTAAGTTGTACGTCAAGCTTCTTGTCCGACTCAAATCCGTCGAGCTCCCTGATTGGACTGGATACAAAAGTCGAAGATAATTTTGGTCCACATCCAATTGGCCGCCCGCTGACTTAGAAGGAATGCATGATCTGTGTCAACACTATACAAACCGATTACCTCGTGGTGGGCACAGGGATTGTACGCTCACCACACCCACTGATCGTCCTCCAACGAGACCGTGGCGGGGGTGGTGACGACGAGGTACTGGTGCTGGGTCGCGGGGGGTGTGGATGTGGTGAATCCGGGATAAACTTGGGTGTAGTTTGACCGATATTGTGCATAAGGATAGGTGCAGTGCCAGTATTGGGGGGTATAGGAGTACGTCGTCGAGGTGAGAGGCGGCGCGGGTCTCACTGTGGTTTGGATGGTCTATGGCCTGTGTTCTCGGTTGTATTTCTCTAGTTCCGCCTGCGCGGTGCGAAGTTGTGCTTTCAGGGCCGTTGTTTCGTTTCGCTCCGTATCCAGAACTGCGTGAGCGAGCACATATGTTTGGTCGTCTGGGCACGTGCGCTATGGGGGTCTGAGAAAACTTGAATCTGCACAAGGAACCGATGCTCTGCACCTGCGATGACTTTATTTTTGCTTGTTGGAACCCTGACGGAGTAAACGGGCCCTCCTGTAGTATTCGATAGCCAACTTGGTGTCTATGATGTCCGTCAGCGGTTAACGAAGCAACTAAGAGAGCTTGGATACCATAACTTCAACATCCACCTCGCCTTTGTGGACTACCCGAACCTTTCCTTTGCCGGCTGTTGAAAGACATAATATGGCAGCAGCCTCCGTATGACATCCTCCGCATCAGAAAACGGGGTGTCGACATCCAGAAACATAACGGGGGGGGTGATCTGCCGCAAGCAATGAGGCAGCCCTATCATAGCCATAAAGGAGGGGCAATGTCAGTCTTTCGCCACTCGATCCAGCAAGATAAAAAAACATTCATCCTCGAGATACAATTGTTACTTTAGTATAAACTGTGTAAAGTCACGCTTATAATTCGAACTTAATCGGTGAATTCAGCGCGAGTGTTGGCTGCGTGCTCTTCGAACACCAGAACCCACTCGTTATCCCTCAGAGGAGTGAGATCAACACCTTTCTCCGTCCAATCCTTCTCCAGCTTCAAAAACCCATCGAGCCCATCTTCGATAGTCTTCTTCCACGGAGTGAGTGTAATCCCCAAAATCTCCAACGCCTTCTTGTTGTCGATGATAGGACGGGTTTGGCCGCTGAAGCCAGTCTTGACAAGCCGAGGGGCGAGCTCAGGTCGAGTGGCTGCGATGTGCTTGATGGCATCGGCAAGATCGAACCACTCTCCGGTCAGGAGCAGACGGTGGTTGCCTGTAGCTTTGATACCGGCAACCAACGCCGCAGCTACGTCGCGAACATCCACATGTCCCATCGGTAGAGTGTAGAAAGTTCTTTCAGGGCCGGCCAAGTAGTTGTACACCGAGACCGAGGTGCTTAGTCCGGAAACGTTTCCGGGGGTGATAATGAAGTCTTCCGCAAAGGGGCCCATGAAGCTCGTTGGGCTGACTAGAAATTCTGTCAGGGACGATACCGACGCACGGGCGATGAGGCCATGACATACTGGTTGTGAGGTTCAATTCTGGATGTCCTTCTGCGAACTTCCAGAGGGCTTGCTCTGCTTGTGTCTTCGCGACGCCATAGACGAGGAGCCCGTTGCCTGAATCCATGGCATGCTCCTCTGTGGCCGGGTTCCAGTCTTTGTCGGACAAAGGTGCCTTGATCACCGGGCTGGAAAAGTCCATGAAGGCGGCAACGGATCCAGCGAAGGAGATGTGTTTGACACCGGCGATGACAGCCTGGCGAACGATGTTGAGCGCCCCTTCTCTGGTGATCTAAGGAAAACTAGTGTGAGTCGGAGATCAGAAAGTGGGCAGGGAGATGGCCCACCTCGAGGATATCCCTGAGCTCTTCATGTCCAGGTATGGGCGTCGCAACGTGAATAACGGCGGAAACGCCCTTGAGCGCGTCGGTAAAATCGCCTTTTATGAGGTCCTCAATGACGACGATGTCGACCTTGTCGCTGTACTTGGCGTACACCTTCTTCAGGGCATCAGCCTTCTTGGATCGCGCGATTCTGGTGAAGGATTCAGTGTCGCGATCAACCGGAGTTTGGTGGATTCCCTCACCCCCGAACACGGTACCCCTCTTTCAAGAGACGTTCCAAGACGTGTGATCCGGTGTATCCGGAAACGCCAGTAACCTGTACACCGAGGGTTAGTATGCGGGCGAGGTGATGTGGGGGTCAACAGTCCGCACCAAAACGAGTTCTGAAGACATTGTTTGCGAGAGTGGTTTTCAAAGTTGGGAGTGAAGTTTGGGACTGAGTTTGTCGTTGCGGGGGGGTTGGGAATTATATACTGTACCCCTAGTGGGTCCTCACCTGTCCGGTTAGTTCATCTTACCTCGCTGCGATGTGAGATTTGTCAGATGCGTCAGTTCCAAAAAAACTCCGGTGGGTCAAGGAAAAATACCGGTCGATTCGTAAGCTCATCTTCTACGGGTACCGCGCGAGAGTGAACTGGAATTCGCCCCACAAGCGCGCTCGTCCAGAGTTGCATGTTGCAGTGGGTCACCGTCTGCGATCAGAATGGTCGATCACGCGGGTCTCGTAAATTACAGCCAATGGAATTTGGGATTACAAAGGCCTTGGCATGAAATCAGTGTTCTGCGGTCGGACGGATTGATTTAAATCCTGTTTTACATTCCAAATGTTAGGGGCCAAACGTACGTTGAGGATGGAGACCCACTCATCTGATTGTCGAAGAGTGGGTTCGGTCGTTATAAACATCCCGAGAATTTCATACATCAGATCTTCAGACGCGTCGCTTGACGCCCGGGCCGCAAAATCATTAATCACCGGTCACGGGGCAGGCTTCAACTTTTCCGAATAACACAATTGACAGCAAATGATACGGAGGCAGCTGTGGACCAACGACCTCCGTCTTGCTGACGTTGTTGACTTTCTATGATGCGCACCACTTGGTGTTGATCGTATAATGCTCACCCGACGCAAACAAGCGCATTGACTGCAGCCAACGGTTCTGGGCAGGGCTCAACTCCGGCTTTACCAGGTTTCTGACCTTTCTCGTCCAGTCGGGCGCTGGGGACCCCGCTCGGTAAGTGTTTTTCATCTCACCGCCTCAGTTCCTACCCTAACCCGTTTTCGTAGCACTGCTAATGAGAAGGGCACCCCCTTTACACGCATACTCATCATCTCGGTATCACTGGTTGTTGTCGCTGTTTCAGAAGGCTTCCCGCTTGTCCGTATTCTCGATTCCTGTGAGACGATGACAAACACCTCCATCGTCTTCACTGACAAGACCGGAACGCTCACCCAGAACGTCATGAGAGCCGTCGCCGGCCCCATCGGTATTCATGCTAGATTCGTCCGCAACCTCAAGGAGGATAAGGCCCGCATGAACGCACCCGATCAGGAGCAGGATCGACCCCAGGAACAGGACGTCCCCGGTGCCACCGCGGCGATGAGCGCGCTTGTTCAACCAATCCATCACGATCAACTCGACTGCCTTTGAAGGCATCGACCCCGAGACCAACTATAACTTGCTTTCGTAGGATCCGAGACCGAAATGCCCTTCTTCAGTTTGCGAAGGACCTCGGTTGGGAGAATTGGAAGGAAACCCGCGAGTCGGCCAAGATCATCCAAATGATCCCCTTCTCTAACGAGCAAGGCGTGTCTCCGCCCTCCGGCCAAGACCTATCCTGAGACTAGCCCTCTTCTGGTTACGCTTAGAAACGAACTTCGTCGCTGAGGTATCTACTCATATCTTTGAGCACTCTGGTAGCAATCTCCGTCGTGATTGGGATTGATTCTGCGTTCGCGTATAGCGGGATGGCCACGTTCCGTGGGAAGTTGAAGGTGACATTTCCATTTCGAACGGTACTTTCTTCCCATAAACTCAGAGTTTTCTGTGGGTGCCTGAAGGTACGTGACTAATTCTGTCGTGCGTTTTTATTAGGCCTGATAAACTCGATTCTCAGCCGGTAATATAGTCTATGCGACCATGAGGGATGATACCATCGAGCTCGTCGATCTCAAGTCTAATTCCACCACGGTCCTCGTGAAGCTCACTGACATTAAGGATGTGAGTGTTCAAAATCTTTGGCAGCGTGCATTACGCTGACTTGTGGAGTAGGACAAGGGCAACGTCCTCCGGTTTTCGAGGTGGAGGATCTCTTCAAACATGAAACTTCTGTTGAAAACCAACCATCTCAAGCAATGGAGGCACTCAAGTTTCGGGAACTACTGGATCCATGACATAGAGGGGAAGAAGGCATGGCTGATGACTCCGCCCTCACAGCCACCTATCACAGCCTACGCAATATGGTTCCCAACCGGACAATCCATTGTCTATGTTACCCCCTCCTCTACAGCCGCTTCTGAATCTCCCATTAGCGTGACATCCCCCAGCAGTGCCTCTCTTTTCAACAATGTTCCGGATTGGGTGTACGAGGGAGAAGTCTCCTCGTCGAATTTTTCCCTCTGGTGGTCTCCAGAACTTGCATTTCTCCATTTGGATGAGACTTTGGTCGAGGAGTGTACGTACCCGGTCTATACAATAATCCTACCGAAGACTCGAACGCTGTGGTCCCGTATCCTGATCATGTTACGATGAAATACCCTAAACCAGGATATCACAATCTTATCGTCTCCGTCCACGCGTTCGGACTAGATAGGTATCGCGCTGCCGTTGCCAAAGGCGAGGACGACGCGGAGAGGCGTGCGATCGAATTGGACTGGACCGGGAAGCACACTGATGACTCATGAGATCTGTGTTTGAGGTTGTGTGGGTTGACGACACGGAACTGATCATCAAAGAGGTCAACCGAGCGGGAGAGGATGGCCACGTCGCTTATTTCGATTTGGCCGCGGACAACTTGGATGCAAGAATCAATGGTAGAGTCGTTAGGAGGCTCGGGAAGCATAGAGAGGAAGGTGACAATGGCTGGATCGAATCAGTGGTTTTTCTTCGACTCTGAGTGCCTGGCGTGCACGCTGTCTGAACCGCGTCCCAGAATCAGCTCGTTCTTCTCATCCCCAAGAAGCTCTCACATAACGGCCTCCTGGGTATCTTTACATCGTACCGAGTCCACGAGGCTGTTGCCACCTGCCATCACGCGGGTGTCACCGTCAGGGTGTGTCGATGACGGGCGATGACTTACAGTTCAGGTAAAGATCCTCGAATTGGGGCGAACGTGGGCTGCCAACCTTGCACAGACGACTTGTTTATCATCGGGCGCAAGTGTCAATTAGAACTGCAAAGTAACTGAGTATAGCTGGGTAGTTCGCGATATACATGTTTACTTGAATTTTCGGTGACAGCCAGTACAGGCATCAGCACTGCGGACAAGGATAGACCCACAACCAACGCATTTCATCCTGGGATTTGGACCAGGCTTCGGGAAACACCCCCAACAATAAATGCCCCATCCGAGATTGCGTCGCAATATTTTGAGATGACAACCTTGACATTCCAGCTCCACAAAGTCCTTCGATGGTGAGAGGTTCGTCTTGACATCCGCTGGCGGTTGTTCGCTTCGCGCCACTTCGATCCCTTTTGCGCGCCCCGAAAGTGCCGATGAGTCTGACAATTCATTGTACTTAGCGGAGGCCGACACGGGGTTTGTGGCAATACCAGTGACGTCATTAGGCGAAGCCTGCGATGGCGGCTGAGGCGCAGGGGCAGGGGCAGGAAGTTGCACTTCTGGAATGGATGTATTCGGTGCCTCACTAGTCCTCTTGGCCTGAGGTGTAGGATCTAACCGTGAGCTGTCCTTCGCCTTTTTGAACATCCTCTCGCGACATGCTTGAATGGACCCTTCGACCATCAACGATATGGCTGCCGTACGGTGCGAATTTAGACCCGACGAAGAGCCTCGAATGATGCCAGAGATCAAAGCTCCGTCGACAGATGGTTTCAGCTTGGAGCGGAACAGTTCGTATTCCATTTCTCTGACTCCCGTATGGCTATGCGGGAGTTATATCAGCGTGATGAGTTGTCAAGAGTCTGGAATGAGTTACTTTGCAGTGAAAGGAGAGAACAGCTCGTGCACGATATTGTCCTTATCTAGCTTGGACTGAATATTCTTGAGGGCAAAATCGCAAAGCCCGGCCAAGCCGACCTACGCGAAGGAACTATTGGTGACTGCATCGCTTCGAAGGGGTGCGACACAAACCTTGTTTGCTAGGCAATAGACAGACTTGGGAGAGCGCGATTCAACCACAACAACAGTGGGTGGTGAAGCATTGAGCCCTTCTGGATCTTGTGGAGACTTCTCTCCTTGAGAGTAGCCATCCTGGGCCTCCCCCTTCTCGGAGGGAGTAACATCCTGCGAACTGAGATTTGCGAATGCGATCTGACCAGTGTACGCGTAAAGGAATACAGCACCCCAACTGCACCAAGAGGTCAGCCAATCGTGATTTTATCTCAGAAGATGGCTCACGTCTTCGCTGCCCCTGATTTCAACAGAAGTGCAGACTCTATCGGTGAGTCCGCGGCAGTAGGATTTTCTCGGACACTGGAGGGAGCAGATTAAGTTTGTGGTGATAAGTTGGGAACGGATCAACGAACAGCTTTGAACAAGGGTAGCTTTCCGGGGAGCCCTCCGGGTCAGGATTTTCGTCATCAATATCACTGTCATACCCATCCGCACATCGAAGAGGTGGTGCTCTTCGTGCTCTGACTTTTGACGAATCTGGAACAATGAATCAGCAACCCACCCACGTATGACCCGAGTGGGGGACTTACATGCTACTAGCTTGGACGTGAAACTGCCATCCACCGTACTACAGAAGTATATTGGCCGGATCTTCGGCAGACCGGGAGATGATCGTGATTCGACTGCATAATATTGGGAGTCGAGGAATGTCCCGCTGGTCAGGGAGCTCGTGAGTGCCTTCTTGAGCACCTCCCAGTCTCTGCCCGCGGCCTCCTCGTTGGGCGGTGCAGCCGCGGGGAGTGGTGTTTCCTTGACAGACTCATCGCTCTCCATAAGCTCGTAAAGAGTTGGAAGGATGTCCTCTGCATGTGGCAATTCCCCATGGCCGTAGCTTTTGATCTTCGTCTTCAATAACCCTAGTGTAGGGCCGGAGTTGGAAGATAATAACACCCTTGCCAGCTGTCTGAGTTCCAGTTCCCTCAATTCGGGGTACCTGTCGCCGGTCTGTGGGAACCTGATCGTCCGAGTGAAAGAGGATAACGCACCAGGAGGTGAACTTGCTAAACACTTCCTCCGTAATTTCACATTTGAATAGGTCTCGTTTGATCTGTCGCAACGCCAGCTCTTTCAACTCGGGTATGTCGTACTGAAGAAGACGTCAGTCCGAGTTGGCAGATGGCACATGGAAACTCGTGACCTTGTCGGCAAGTCTGTAGACGGATTTGGGTGAGGGTTTGGGAATTCCGTACGATTCCGATGTCTTCTCGAGTGCACGAGCTTTGCGTCTTTCCGTGGAGCCCCACGACGCGAACTCAATCTCATCTGTGTACAAGTACCGAAGCATTGCCTGGAATCTGTCGCACGTAGTCTCAGTGCATGCATTGAGGAGACAGAAAATTGGCCTACGTGACGAAGGCCACATCCTCGATAACTACGACCTTGCCGACGTGAGCAGAAGAGGCGGTTTCCATTTCGCCGTTTGTATTGGATGACCCGGAGAACAGTGAGTCGAGGTCTGAGACTGAGATGATGTCGGGAGATTCATTGCTCTTCGCGTCTGAGTTTTCGAGAACGACGATATCGGAGCTGTCTCTCGGCTTCTTCGTCATGGTCTGAGGAGCACTCGCGGGCTCGTCGTCCATAATGTCGTCGTCCTCGTCCACTTCGAGGTCACTGTCGTCCTCATAGTCGTAGCGGGTCGTATAAGGCTTTCTATCTGTCGGAAATCTAGCCCTCAAGCTCTCCTTGGTTCCTCTCTCGTCAAGCACTGTCTGCGAGTCAGCTCAAGTATCTCAGACAGCTGAGGTCAACGCACAAGAAGCAAGCCGTGGTACGCGCTTCGCGATATGTCCGTTGACGAAAAGCGGCTTCGGTTCTCCAATGTGTCCAGGCTTAGATGCACGTTTTGAGAAGAGCCAGAACTTGGTGTCGACGAAGGTTCCGGAAGTGATTGAATCCCTCAGCGCCTCTTGCAGCGGGAATGGAATAGTCATGGTCAGGGTGGCAACGTTCGCAGTGGGCGAGCTTTCAGACGAGTTCAAGTGATACACGTGGTTCGTGTGAGGCTGGTAATCTTTAGCGTCTATGCACCATCTAACTAAAATGGCGCCCGAGACAGAAATACGTCGACAAATCCAGACCCCCCCGAACAACGGCTAAAGTATACTATGGAAGGAGGCAATCACAGCACTCTACGTAGCCATCAACTTCAGGTCAAGGTCTCGAAAGCAAACAGAAATACCTCTATTCTCACCCTTCAGAAGATCAAATCGCATTGCTGATGCACTCGCAGAGTCCCCCTCTCTCTGTATCTCCACAAGAAACTTCCAGCTTCAGAAGGATGCGGGTTCACATCCATCAACTCGACCACCATCTCGTCCCCCTCGTATCGCGGTTGGTATTTTCCGGCGAGGTCGTACAAGATGGGGTCCATGGCATCCCACAGTCCATAGGTTGATTCGGGGTTCCTGAAAACAGGAAAATCCGCCCGCATACGCAAAGAAACTTTGGAAAGTTGGCTACTCGTGATGGTGGAGAGACATTTCTCGACAAATTTGGAAGGTCGAACGGGTTTTTCATGAGCCAACGAAAGGACGATTTTGCGGAGTCTGGGACAGCATGCGAGTGAGAGTCCATTGCAGTCGGCATCTTGAACTTATGTGAGCGACATATGATCAGAGATCGAGATGAGTTCGCTCACCGGTCGCATCTGTGAGGATCTGGAGTTCCTCCAACGATCCAGCACACGCCCCTATAAGAGGCCAATATATACGCCATGATCCATAACTATCGAAATCGAGGGTGACTCGGTGGAACCGTGGTTCAAGGAGGGTAATGGCTTTGAAAATTTTTGGCACTTGGTACACCGGAATACCTGATGCACTGAACTTTCCTCGTGGATGGGTTGTAATAATCTCGCCAAGGAAATCGCGATGTGAATCGCCGGTGCCCTCGAGCGTCATAGGAAGCCCGACGACGGAGATGGAAAGATCGTCGAGATGCGGGAAGTGACCGATGAACATCGTGAGGGTTGAAGGATGGACAGTGACATTCCCCAATTTCAAACGTGTCACATTTTTGATAGAAGAGCCGAGGGAATGAATCACCAACGATATGAGGTCGGTAGTCATGTTCCATCTCCGAGCCTCCAGCGCCCGAAGCGCAGAAAAAGGATGAAAACGGGGAGTGGCATCGGTGAGGATTTATGAGTGAAGCCAGTATGGCGATGGTGACGTGGGCGAGTGATGGGACTCTGATAGGGTCAGATGCTCGACGAGGGAGGATGGCCCCGACGGTCCCGGGCGGACGCAGGCGCACCAACGTTCCAGGTCACTTATGGAGGCGAATTCTACTTGTGCGAATAGATGTTTCCGGCTACGGTGAGACCATCGGCTGCAGACCAAAGAGCAGGCTCTAAGGCTGATCCTGTCGTCGACGTAGTCGATGATTCGGTCGATAAGCTCCTGCGGTAATCGGGACATGATGGTGGTCACCGCTCAACAGGTTCTGCTCGTCTCGATCGTGTCTACACCTCAGTGCCTCTGAGACTGCAATCCGCTCTGCGCTCATTTATATCCTCAAATGAGCGCTCATTTGTATCCATTCTCAAATGTAGAGAAACCGTGGTCGGCGCTGAACTGGATCCCGCTCGCCTGGGTTCCTCCAAGTTGACGCGACGGTGGTCAGCTCTCTGCGCATAGTAATGGCGAGTGGCCTCTGATATTTGGAGCACCTAGTCCCTATCTCCTCCTGTGAATCCGAGGAGAACTCACGAGTAAGAGATTGACCACCCTTTCCCTCAGTACCCCGTTACCTAGCCTAAATTCTTGATCCTTTGGTATCACATTCAAAATGCCGGGATCCACCATCAGTTATTGACCATGGACGTAACAACTGTCGATTCCGCGGTGGGGGCAAACAGCTTATGTCAGGCTAGTTGGCATTACCTTAGGCTGACCGGGGACTGAGCCAACGATCAGAGAATGTGTAGTAATCAAAAAGGAGGCTGAAATACAGAAATGCGGGGCGGAGGTTGCTTGGAGTGGCCCCCAGTAGTCTTCACGAAAATTACTCTCCTGGCGGGCTAATTAATTATCGAGTCGTCAGTGTTTTCGAATTGAGATACCTCAAGCGCAGGTGATTCGACCGACATGTCTTCTGTTCTCGGATCCGATTCCAGCGCCACCGCGCACACATACAACGTGGCGGATATGCGGGATCCACAACGGGGAAGGGGGCAGGCAGGCCCCAGAGATGTATCCATCAGCCAGTCTTAACCCGAACAGTGCAGGGGACTCCGATTCGAGCATCGAAACTGTCGATTCGGCATATAGTACTCTATATATATACCGGTATCGCCATCATCCGACTCTCTTGCAAGGGGGAGGATGAAGAGGGGGAGGAGCGATGAGCGAAGTCTGACCCGAAGACGAATGTGTTGGAGACGGCCCGTTGGTGGAGAGGGTTTGGAATGAGTCGGGAGAAGACGCGTTAACCCTGGAGTTCTCGTTTCGATCGAAAGCTTAGAGGAAAAAAGTGTGCGAAACATCCGGAGCGTTTCAAACGGAGTATTTCCAAGTTCCCGATGACCGGATCACCACCCACCATGGTCCACCTTGATTATGCCTCCAGACTCCCTGAACTCAGGTAAGAATCCCTCCCATACCGACTTGCCCTCCGGCCATCGTCTCAGCGTCAACGGAAAACCTCCCGCAACCTCAGCGTGTTTAGCGATCCGTGAAAGCCACCGATCCACATCTACCCACGAGCTCCCAGAAGAGAGGAGTCTACTCCAGCCGGGGTTATCGATAGTGATGGATTTCAATGCTGGAGCTGAGTCGATGGAACACATGATGTTTGTAAGGCGGGGTACGGGGTTCCATGCAAAAAGGACGATAACCAGAGAGGTAAGGGCGGGTAACAATGGTAGACGGATGGGACGGGGAATCCCATTGAGTAAAGTATCTGGAAGATCGGTCATTATCGCCTCTGCTCAGCCCGAGAATCCACAAAGACTACGCACTACAGAGCTTCAGTTCTACCAACGTCTCCGAAGAAAGCAAAAGAAGTTGTTCTATGTTTGTGATGCCTACATCCAAGGAGAGGCGGCGGGATGTGAATTGAAGTTTAGTGAGGGCTTCTCCGATTCTGTCCACGCCTTCGAATAGCTTCAGCGAGTTTAACGGACCCCTTTGGTGTGTGACAGAATAGGTTGGAGGTGGTTCTTCTGGCATATCCCTGCAGCGCTCGACACACAGTTCCTTCAGGTTGGGGAGCGAGAGAATCATTGATGTCAACGTCAGAAGTGTGCAGTGTGGTAAGCGAAGGTGGACAGTGGTAATCCCCTTTCCGAACTCCCCACGCCAGATATGGCCCGGCAATTCGTCAGGGATCCCGGTTGCGTACATCGACAATGTGGTTAACGAACTGAGGGACCCCATTATGCGGCTGAGGAGTGTAGGCTCGTCCCAAGAGAAAATTACTCCGATTTTGAGGTGGCGAACGTAGGACGAGATCCCATCCGAGTCCTGTGGGATGTCTGCGCACCAACGGTTCACTTCGGCTTCGGAGAAGAATGAGATGGTATCGAAGGCACGTCGTTGGCTCTTTTGTCGCCATCGCTTTGCAACGAGAGAACAGGAGAGGAGGCTAGGCTCTGGGACATTGTCGATGATTGAGTCGATGAGTTCCTGAGGAATCGAATCCATGGCGAAGTGACGGTAATCGGAAAGGACGCGAGGGTGGACACCGTTGAACGAACAGGTTGAGATTCTGATATGTAGGAGGGACTGGGAGGAACGAACGAAGTGGAAAGAGAGGAAAAAATAGGTCCTTCTAACCGACGGAAGGATCAACTTGTACGCGCGGCTCTCACCGCTACCTCCACGATCCTTTCGCCCCCATCCTCCAGTCTGAGCTCACCTTCCCGCTATTCTCACGAGCGGTTTGCACATGAGAAAGCACGATTTCAAGCATATAACGATTTACAACATCAAAGCCAAACCCTGATCAACGGTAAGGATGCACCTAAGGGCAGAAGAAATTCCAGTCGGAGTGGCTCCAGATCACCTGAGGCAACGAATCAACCGGGGCGGCCACTGAGTACTGAGCTTTGAGTGCTCGAGCCGACTAGACGAGGGAGCAGCCAAACGCGGGTCAAAGCAGCCAACTCGATGCACCTTGAAAATATACATCAGGCCTCCCGTCTCTAATTGCAACTGGTATAATCTCCGGCACGCCTACTGCAGGGTTGATCTTGGAGGAGTTCTGCGGGCGGAACGAGACCTTCAAGGTCTCAGCCAGCATCTTCAGTTGTACATCAAGCTTCCGGTCCCACCCCTTTCCGCCGAGTTTCTCGAGTGGACTGGATACAAAAGTCGAAGATAATCTCGGCACGCATCCAATTGGCCGTCAACTGGCTCAGAAGGAAGGCATTATCTGCGCCAACGGCATGCCTCGTGGTGCCGATGACGACGCCGGGCGATGGCTTATCCCACGTTCGCCCTAATACGAGGCTCTTTACCTGAACCACGTCAACCTCGCACAGACGACTTGTTCGTCGTCGAGCACAAGTGTCAATTATAACTACAGAGTAACTCCGTATAGCTGGGTAATCCACGATAAACATGTTTACCTGAACTTGCGGTGACAGCCGGTACAGGCATCGACGTCGCGGACGAAGCCAGTCCCACAACCAACGCATTTCATCCGACCGTTAGAGAAACACCCCGGACAATAACCCCAAAAGATACTGCCCCGTAATTTCTTGAGATGACAACCCTCACATTCCAG
>Ga0307510_10006289_pt1 | contig 14165 bp, 3 predicted proteins | sample 12_EM_MG_FD_207224 | JGI IMG/M metagenome (GOLD analysis project Ga0307510, IMG submission 207224) | Populus trichocarpa ectomycorrhiza microbial communities from riparian zone in the Pacific Northwest, United States - 12_EM | ecosystem: Host-associated > Plants > Roots > Unclassified | place...
ACTGATTCATCGCGTCTATCCTTGATAGAAATGTTGGCATAAAATCAGGTAGAATTTATGGGATTATATATAGAAAAGTATTTGTATAATAAAAGTCCGAATAAAATAAAATAAAATAAATAGACAGAAAGGGTCGGGTTTTTCCATAGCCAAGTTGTGCCCAAGGGCATGCATTGGTCGTCGAGGCTAGCCCAAGCGGGCTGAATCAAGCCTTGCGGCTCTCTTTTTCTCTCCTACATTGAACTACAGAGTGTTTTTTTTCCCTAGACTAGCACACGGGGCAAAAATATTTCCCATAGCACAATTCATAACAAATTTCACAAATTATCATAATTTAAATTAGAGGTGAAAAAAAAACTGAAAAATCGATTAAATTGAGAAAATCAGAAAAAAATAATAAAAAAAACTTAACCGTGAAAAAAACCGATTAGAATTTTATAATAACCGACCGGTTCGATTCAATTTAGATTTTATAAGCTTGAAACTGAAAAAATCAAACCGAACCAAACCCAAACAAAAAAACCCGGAAAAACATAGCCAAACCGAAACCAAACCGATTAGAAATTACAAAAATAACCCCAAAAAACAATATAATTTTTAGTTTTAATTGGTCCGTTTGAACCGGTTTTTGTTCTAAAATAACCGAACCAAACTAGAACCGGTCTGTTTGAACCGGTTTTTGTTCTAAAATAACCAAACCAAAATCGGTCGGTTTTAACTGATTTCAGTTTGGTTTTGATTTTTTTAAAATATACTAGTTTAATTATTATTTTTTATAAAAAACAAGCCAAAAAAAAAATTATCCTAATTTAAATAGTTATGCAAATCTTACATGCCCTTCTCACAACTCAATTTGTTATTTTGTTTGGCATGTATAACGCCAGCAATTCAAAAAAAATAATTATTCTAGCGTGTGTATCACAGATTCACATGTACTAAACATAAATAAATAAATAAATTGTTAGCTAATTACACGCGCTAGCAAGTGAGTACATCACCGCCTTCTTTTTTTCATGATATTGATAATGTTGTAATGAAAGATTCTTCGTATCTCCAGCATCTCATATTTTGTTTCTTTTCTATTTTTTCTCTCCTACTCTTATTATTGTGTGCTAGTTTAATACTTTGGTCCCTCAACTTTTATATAATCTTAACTTTAGTTCCATTATTTCTATCATTTCATTAATTAAAATAACAGACGAAACCATTATAATAAAGAAATTAAAGTTGACTAAATATAAAAATTGAGGAATGAAATAAAGAAATGGGCTAGAATTTATTTTTATATTTTGGGCATGTGAAAGTCGAAATCATGTCAGTTGTAAATTTTTTTCTCAAATGTGAAAAATATATTTTTTTCCATGTGTACAAGCCAATAGGATCCTAAGCATAAAATTGATAGGCTCACGAATGCTTAGTAGACAGGTGGGAGCTTGACTTTGAATATGAACCACCATTTCTACGCCGCAAATTAGTAAAATATCCCAATTCATATCTCTAAGAATTTCCTGCTCAAGACATTGAATCCTCAGCACCATTCACACAACTAAGAATCTAGGGTTTTCCAATCTCAAGATCCAGCATTGAACATGACATGAGCTACCCCTTCTGTCATCCTTTCACCTTATGTTATGCAAATCCTATTGGGCTGTTTTAAAATAAATTAATTAGCATAATTTGTTCTAAAATTATCTGATTGATGACATATGAACTACCATTATAATAACATACTTTGATGGCTCTATGAAGTGTGAACACTAGAATCTTGGTCAGCTAGCATCCAAGAGGACCAAGACAACACCACAAAAAGGATGAAGAGAGACAAAGCAGTAGAGTAAAGAAATTTACATCAATAAATCCAATAATAAATCATCAACATGGCAAGATCGCAACACAAACATGATTAGAACAACATTAAGGACCAACCCAAAAACAAAATTAATAAAGAAAAAGCAAGCCTATAATGTCTTAAACATTACAAGAACAAACAAAATAACACCCACATGAGATCCTTTTCCATTCATATATATAGAGAGTAACAAGATCAAACATGGGGTTTGTTGGTAATAGTATTCATAACAACATCAATCAACGTTTCTTCATGTTCTTGACCTTAATCCATCCTTTCTTGCATGATTCTCCCACGATCTTGACTCCTTTCTTGAACAAAACCGTGAGCTCCTTGGCTCTCACCTTCACCTTGTTCTCAAAATCACCCATGTCTAGAGATGGAGAAAGGGCGAGAAGGGGAGAGAAGATAATTAACACAAGAAAAGGAATAACCTTTTAGTAGAGAATCTAGAGGTATATATGGACGAAGAGGAAGTTAGGGCAAGCTAAGATTTGGGTGTCTCCTTTCTGTTAACGAGTAAAGATAGTTGCTTTGCAAGCCTAGCAGAGAGAGAGATTCTAAGGAAAGAAGTGATGGCTCTTCTTGGTTGGAGGCTACTTAATGTTAAGGTAATAACGTGGGATCCAACGCATTGAAGGACACGTGGCAAAGATCAAGTGGGTTACATGACTTTTTAGGCCCTGATTGTCTCATATTAGACGTTGCGTGTTATGGTCTTGGTCGAACTGGAGGGTTCGTTTTGTCAGGCAATAGGCTTTAGTTTTGTCCGAGCTTCGTGTTTAAGACAGGTAAATTTTAGTTACCATTTCTCTGAAGAATTGTGGTAAATTTAGATATTTTCTAAAAAAACAGAAGCCTCCAATAGATTCTATATATAAGAAATTCTTACTATTTAGAAAAAAGACATATTAGAAATAAAAATGTATTTAATTAAAAAAAATCATAATCTTTAAATGAATTCTTGTAGTTTTTTTTTTTTTTTTAAAAACTACTCTTATCTTCTTAAACAATAACTAAGTATTTATAAATAAATATATATATCAATTTAATAATTCGGTCATTTCTATTTAATATTTATGTATGAATTTTGATTTTTCTTGAAATATTGCTAATGAAATTAACTTTCGTCTCTCATGAAGTATTCTTGGAAAATTTAAGAGATTTTAGTTTTCACTTTAAAATCCCATCTTAAATAATACTACTACTAATAATAATAATAAAAAAACATATTATGCAACGACTTGCTAGCATTGTTGACTTGCTAACCTAGATGAGAATCAAGATTCCAAAGCATTGCTATTGGGATTGATTAGATATCCAGATCAGAAGAATAATTAATGAAGAAAATAAAATTTAAATGTAATATTCTTATTCTTTTTCTGTGGGAATTTCTTCTTTCTCGTAAAATATGTGAACTTGTTTTTCCTTTACGAGGCCATTAATTTAGATTATTGCTCCAGCCTCCAACGGCAAAGCACTGACTTAATCTCTCTCTCTCTGCTTGGGAGATGGGACCATAAACGCCAAATGCTTTAAATCATAAATACTATTAAATGAAAAAAAATGGTTTGGGAACTTGGAACAGCTCATTGAGAGGTGTTAAAGTGTTCTAACAAAGTTTTTTCCCCAGCCTGGAACAAGCCGAAAGGAGTCAAACTTGACACAAACCTTTAATACCGTGCAGCCATTGTGTAAATACAATTTAGTAAAGCAACTAGAAAGAAGTGTGTGTGTGTATTGATAACTTATTATTATTTTTTATATTTGAAATAAAATACTTAAATCATTTATTTTTGTTAAAAAAAATTTTATTTGGTTGCTACAAGAACCCTTATATTAACCACTTTTCAACTAATATTTTCACCATCTTTATATTAAATTTAGTATCCGATATTGGACCGCCATGAATTTTCTTGTAGCACAAGAGAAAAGCTTGAAATCGGCTGTTTTCCTTTCTATCTGCAAAGATCTTCAGGTGAATGAAGCCACGATAATAGACAAAAAATCATGTGAGAAGTAATTGATGCACTTTTCAAGCACATGGCACAGCTTAGCTTCCATGCAACCAGAGTTTATCAGGCAAGGATGATGATGATAAAGGGTCCCTTGTCCACCTGCAATGTTGAGTTTTATGTTTTACTTTTCACAGCCTGAGAGTTGAGCTTTAACAGCATACTGGGAATATTACTATCTCTTTATCGGACAGTGAACACTTGGAGGATTGCAACGGCTATGGATAAAGCTGAAGTTGGCATCACTTCGAATTTAAAAATATAAGGAGGACATCAAGCTGCAGATAAGATCAAACGTCCTTGTGAATTCGACTTTCAAGTCTTTTTTTAAGATTTTGGGTCCACAGTGTGTTTAGATTCTTTAGAATATTCATGATGTGGGCCAATTGATCTTGCTGTTATATCAAGCAGCATTATTGGACGTCCGATATGGGCAGAGAAAAAATGACTTTGATGGCTATATTCCAAGGAGGAGGGGGGCGAAAGACAGACGAAAATGTTTGAAGGAGAATGATTGGATCATCGCAGGAACCAAGACTTTTGGTCCGATCATAATTGTGTCTCCTTAAAATCAAATATGGGTTCAACGTGGAAGCTTCATGAGAGTATCACTCATTTCTAAACCTAAGGGAACGTGGATATTTTTGTCTGTTAAATTATATTTGGTTAGTGTTTTGAAATAATAATAAAAAAAGTATATTGGTGTTTGATTGGAAAAATAACTGTGTTGGGTTAATTTTCAAAATAAAAATGTGTTTGATTAAAAAAATAATAAAATAAATAAAAAATAAATTTATCTAAAATAGTTTTAAAATGATATTTTATCATTTTAAAACAAGAAAAATAAAATAAAAACATGTTTTTTATTTTATTTTTCAATTATCTCAGTCATTTTTATTTCAAGACCAACATAGACTATCTTATAAAAACACCCCTTTTAATATCTATTAATTCCATTGAGTTATTTATATTGAAATTCAATGCCAAACACAAATGACCCATGTTGGTTTAGTTTCAGAACATGTTTGGTGTATATCTAAGATTATGGTGTATGTATGGTGCTTTTAAAAATAGTTTTTTATTTGAAAGTATATTAAAATAAATTTTTTTAGATTTTTTTTTATTTTGACATTAATATATTAAAATTATAAAAAAATAACTAAAAAAATATCAATTTAAAACTTTTTTAAATAAAAATTCCTAGAAACAGAATAGAAACACTCTCAAACTACCATCAAAATGGGTAATTCGATACCCCCTTGCCACAACAAAACTTCAGGTGCAAGAACTACAAAATGGCCAAAGAAATTGGGGATGGCAATGCCAATAATGCAGCACCAATTAATATAAATTTTGCTTTTTTATGTGAGGTAAAAATTACTTTTTAAATTAATTAATACATTAAAATAATATTTTGTTTAATTTTTTAAAAATTAATTTTTAATATTAGCATATTAAAACAATCTAAAAATATTTAAAAAATTAAATTAAAGCAAAAAAAACTGTTGCACCACAACTCCAAATACCCTCTCTGAACTACGCATCAATAATCCAACGGTAACTTCTGAGTAAATTATAAGAAGATCAAAGATATTAAAATGGCTCAAAAATTTATATTTAACTAAAATATGTTATGATCAGTGTCAGGGCATTGTACAAGGAATGTGTTAGAATGGGAGAACATAAGTTCCCAGACCAAGAATAGGAGCATCCAAGGACACACCCAATTATAAACAACTGTATAAAATTCTCACCAGAGAAGTGAGCAGCACTAAAAACAGCTGAGCTTAGTAAAACTGCCTGCTGCCAGTTCATGGTAGAGGCAAGAGATTTCAATAGAAAGCCTCTGTAAACAATTTCTTCCAGCAGGGGGGTGACAAGGCAATAAACCAGGATGCAGGCAACTTTCGAGATGCTGCTGCTCAGAAGAATCTCCTTCACAATAGGGTTGTTCACAGCCTGAAAACATCATTTCAAGAATGTTAATGTCAGCACATCTCTGGAGGCCAAATTTGTTATCATTATTCAACCAAGAAAGAAATATCACAGCAAAAGGATAAGTCACAAAGAACTCAAATAAAAGAAATAGAAAGCATACACTGTCTACAAAATAAATTTACAGGATGGTGTTACGATGAGTTCATACATATTATTGAAGCAACAAATAATGGAAAACTTTGCATGCCCTATCATGTAAATTGGTCTAAATCCCAATTGAATCTATGGTAGGACCATAAATGCCAATGAAATCGATTTTGGATTTTTACCAGAACAGATGATGCATTCTGGACTCCCCTGCCCATAAATGTATCTATTTTGCATAAAAAATTAGTCAGATGAACAAATCACAACATAAGGTCGAGCTACAGGCATAGTTATGATTATTTTCCAAATGAAATCACAGACTTGTAAAGCAACATTATAGAGGCTATATGCGTTTAGAAATAGCAAACCTTATGAAGTTATGACAAAGTTGTTTCAAATTATATGTACAACATGGGCAAACCATTTTGTTTCTGTTGCACATACCTATACCTCATGCAACTTAATGAATGCTCTAATAGCAGAAAATGAAACTCCTCCCGACCCCTTATTTCCCAACCTTTTTCTTTCATGATATATCAGTCTTCCTTTCACGTGAATGGCATATCATCTTTCCAAAAGTATCAGTAGTCTTAGAGGGAATGGAAAAAATATAGCAGTTCCGGTCAACTCAATGAGTCTGAAATATAACCCGTAAACCCACAATATTGTTGACCACTTTGGTTTAAAATGGTCAAAACAGAGTTACAGTAAACTATTCATCACTTAGAAATTCAGAGGATCTATCAACAACAATTAAAATCCATAAAACCATCCTGCATCAAATAAAAAGATACCTAGAAAGTCAAGGTAGGGGGGAACTCATATTTGTTCCATATATTGAAAGAAAAAGTAAGCTACTTAAGATAACAACTCAAGCCTACGGGATGGCGAATAAAACTCTCTACTCTTACTTGAATTATTTTAATTTTTTTTTTTATAATATAACCATGACTTGTATGGTTTCGTTTCATTGTATATTGTTATGAAATCTCATCTAAAAAAATTTCAAACACATTATAACTTAGTTAATCTTAATAATAGGTATTAGAATTGTACCAATGAGCTTAAAGTCATTGATCCCATAAAGGAATCATCAAGATTGAGGCAAATCAAAATTAAACTAAGCCAGAAAGATCTGTGCATATTTTATAAAAGCAAACGAAAATCAGAAGCGCCAAAACAAATAGACAGTCAATTAATTGATAATACATTATGCCCTAACTTTGTATACAAAATTTGAATAAAGCCTCATCCGGAAATTGTCAATGCACACCATCAATGATATAAAGAAGGCTTGAAAGCATTTAAGAAAAGAAATAGATAAATCCAAAAACCAACCTTAGGTCCAATTAGTCTGTCAGCAACAAGTGATGTAAGGAACACCAACAGAACAAGAAAGCCGAAAACTAGTGATGAAGCCAGCAGCCAGTTCCTCTTCTTTGACAATTCATCAGTTTTAAAGAAGCTCACTACCTCATATTCTGGCTTAGCAGTGCTCTTAAGTAGAAGCAGAGAAGCAGCGAGTTCTAAAATTTGGATTGCAAGCAGTGATAACACCTGCAGTATAGAAAACAAAAATCATTATGCAACTGCTTGGATACAGAGATGAACACCTGCACTGCTTCTAATACAAAATATATCGAGTTACCCTCTGCTGAATGAAGTTCTTGTCATGAATGTTTGATGATGGCATATCAGAAGATGACCATACCACTGGTGTAGCTAAACATGCAATTGATGAAGTCCTTGCCAGGAAAATCCTAGCAAAACAATTTGTATAATAATGAAAGCCAACTGACATTCGAATTATATAGAAAGAGTTCGTTTTGACACTAAAAGGAAAAGGAAAAGGAAAAGGAAAAATGTGAATCTTATGGGTTTCTATGATTTACTGCATAACGAAGAATTATTAATACTGTCCATGGATCCATTGTAATTGATACCCCCATGGCAGATTCCATTCTATGAAAAGAACACCTAGTTGTATTGCGTAAAGTTCTGTACTAGCAGCTGCATTTGGTTTTTGCATTTGTCTAAGTTGTGGATTATTAGTCTCTGTTCGATGATGGTTCCCCCTAAAACGAAAATCATAAATCTGGTCCTAATCAAGAAAGGTACAGGTATCAATGCATCTGGTTACCAAATTGGCCACACCCTGCCTCAACAAGCTATGGGTTTAGACTCATGGTGCTTAGACTCATGGTGCTTAGACCAATATGGAAAACATTATTCTACCATGCAAAATGAAGGTAAGAGAAACTCACTCACTTCCGTCTGAGGATCAAGAACAGGTTGATGCAATACATTGGCAACTATAGACAAGCCTCCAATACCCAAAGGGATATGAAAATTGAACATGTACAAAGCCATAGTGCTCCATATACTCCCTCTCTCCCATGGAATATCCAACGAAAGCACTGAAAATTCCTGTCAGCATTCACCCCACAAATTAAAAGAAAAAGAAAAAGGAAAAGGAAACCATGCTTACATATCACAACAAACCCCATTACACGATAATTTAGCTAGAAATTAACTAAAACTGAAAGAAAAAGCAAACCCATTAAGAAATTTGCTTCTGTAAAACTCAACAAATCCAAACATGGGTCATCCTTACTATACAAGAACAAACCCTATTCCGTAATTCTCTTTCAAGTCCTGTTAGCATTCACCCCAATGATTAAAAAAAAAAAAACAAGAAAAAGATAAACCCACGTTTACTTATCACAACAAAACCCCATTTCAACAATATAACTTGACAACGACTAAAAATGAAGAAACAAACCAAACCCATCAAGCAATTTACTGAGAACTACCAATTTACATACTCTGCAACTCAAAAACTAAACAAATCCAAACATAGGTCATTTTCATTATACAAGAACCAACCCTACCAATTGCTCTCTTGTCTAAGCGTGACAAGTTACGCAAGCTTATATTACAATTTAATGCAAGAAAATATCATGATATACGGGTTTTGAACAAATTATACATACCTCAGTGGGTTTATCAGTGATTTCTTTCTTGATGCAGCGGCATTTGAGAGAAGATTTGAAGCCGAGATTGGATTTGAATTTGAGTTTGGAGGTGTGATAGAGAGGGTTTGGATTTTGAATCAACGATTTGTTAAAACTGAACCCAAACTTGGCGGGTAGTATACCAACGGTTAGATAAGGCGCCATAGTACGCCTTTGCTTCGCTCCCTCTTTTACTCACTTTCTCTTGTACTTGACATATGTGGGAGAAAATGAACTAAAACTATAGAAATTAAGGTAGTATTTGTTACGACGGATAATGATAAACTGAACATAATAATAATAAAAAAATTGGAAATTGTTTGGTGTATTTTTAAATAATATAAAAATTAAATTTCATCCTGATCAGGGTTATTCTAATTAAATTTTTTTGTCTAGTTAAAAGGATATAACAAATTTGTTTAATTCTCTACATAAATATTAATCCAAATTTAGTTGGATCAATATAAAAACTAAAAAAACTATTTTTATAGTTTTGAAACCTGATTATAGGGTTAACCTGAGATCAGGCTAAGTCAAGTTGACCATTGATTTAGATCAATTTAAAAATAAAAATAGTTATCATTATAGTTTTAAAATCCGACTCGATAGTCGTTTCAGGGTAAGGCTCAGGTTGTAAGTCAGATTGATTATTGACATAGGTTGTAAGGATAAAAATAATTATTATCATAGTTTTAAAACCTACTTAGGGGTTGACCTAGGGCCAGGCATTGACGCGGGTCAATGTAAGGATAAAAGTGGTTATTATCATAATTATAAAACCCGACTCGGGGATCTACCTGAGAGAAGGCCCACTACCAGAAATTCGCTAAATACCAACGGATTTACCGACGGAATATTTCTGTCGGTATTTTGAGGTCGAAATTACCGACGGCAACTTTCCGTCTGTAATTCAGTCTATAATTACTGATGGAAACTTTTCCGTCTGTAATTCAGTCGGTAACTACCGACGGAAATTTTGGGGTTGGGTCGGGTTGACCATAGGTCGGGTCAATATAAGGATAAAAATAATTATTATCATAATTTTAAACTCATTTGGGGTCGATCTAGAGTCAATCCCTAGTCAGGTTGATCATTGACTCAGTTCAACTTAAGAATAAAAATGGTTATTATCATAGTTTTAAAAATTGACTCGTAGGTCAACTCGGGACAAGGCTCGGATTACAGGTTGGGTTGATCATTGATCGAGTCAATGTAAAGATTAAAATAATTATTATCGTAATTTAAAAACCCGAGTTAGAGGTTAACTTGGGTCCAAGCTTTGGTTAGGTTGACTATGACCCGGGTCAACTTAAAAATAAAAATAGTTATTATTATAATTTTAAAACCTAACTCGAGAGTCGATCTGAGATGAGACTTGAGTTATATGTTGGGTTAATCATTAACCCGTGTCAATATAAAAATAAAAATAAGTATTGTTATGATTTTAAAATTTAATTTGAATGTCAGCCTAAATAAAAGTGTCACATCAATTTTACCGTTTTTTCTTTGTGTTAAGTCCGTTTTTTCCAAACGTTATGTATGCAGACATTTTATATAAAAACATTGTTGTTTTCTCAGATACCAATGTGTTTTCTCAATTGTTAGGAAACAAACAAACAGTCATGGTCCAATTTAGCAAATTTATTTAATAATGGTTTAATCATGTTAAGAAAAATTACACTAGATATTACAATCATTAAATAACAAGAAAAAGGATAATTTTTTTTATTTTCATAATTATCATTAAATAACGAAGTTATTTACAAGAGATGCACAATTCCATATATATCGTTCTTTTTTTTTCTTTTTAAGTAAATAAATAGTTAGATTTCAGGCATGAACGACAATATAAGTTAAGGAATGAATTGCTTTTAATAAACAAAAATAATGGATAGGTTACGCATCATATTTTGTCATGATCGAACACAGATTTTTCGAGGCTATACATAACATTTTATATATAAAAAAGCACCATTGTTTTCTGCTAAGGTGTTTTTTCAATATTTACCAAGAAAATAAAAATAAAGTCATACTCTAAGTTAGCAACTTCATCAAATCATGGTTTAATTATGTTAATCAAATATTAAAGTAAATAACATAATTATCATAAGTGCAGTTTTTCAGACGTTATGCTTACATTTTATATAAGAAACATTTAATTTCTTTTTGTCAATTTCTAGGAAGAAAAATAAAGAAAATCTCTAAGTTAAGAATAATTATCCTATTTGAAGAAAAAAATGTATGTAATTAGACGAAAGGTTAGACTAAATAACTTAATTATCTTATTTGAAGGGAATTTTTTTTAGTTGCATAAGTATCGTTAAATAATTATGCACAATTTCATAATTTTAATGTTTTAAGTAAATAAATAATTTCATTTCAAACATGGCAATGTAATTTGAAACTAAAGTGGGTTACTTTTGTTAAAAAAAATTGCTTTTTACAATGCAAACAAGTTGATGCAGGAGTTTTTTTTTATAAAAAAAATAGATATTAATTTTTCTTTTCTAATTTTATTTATTTTATATTTTTATTATGTTTTTTTAGGGAATAGCTTTTCTACTTTATTTTTTATTCAGTATTTTCTCATCAATTGTTAGGAAAAAAAATAAAATCATAGTCTAAATTAGCAATTTTATATAATCATGGCTTAACCATGTTAAACAAAAATTATATTGAATATTATAATCATTGTATAACAAGAAAAAATATATAAAAAAAATTATTTGCATAATTATCATTAAATAATGAAATTATTTCAATAGATGCATAATTTCATAACGCTAACAAAAAGAAACTCCTTTTTTTATAAGTAAATAAATACTTGCATTCCAACATGACAATATATTCACAATGGTGTGGGAAATATAATAAGCATTTGCTAAGCACATATATAAAAAAAGATTCTTCCTATATATGGTGGTATATATGGTGGGTGGGTGGTTTTGAAGATTCAGATATTCTTGAAACTGCAAATTTTAATGTTGTTTGTAATTATTGAAGTTATGTATTTTTATTGTAATAAGAGGTGTCTGAGAATATAATGTAGTTGTTTTTTAAAGTATTTTTTACTTAAAAGTATATCAAATAATATTTTTTATTTTTTTAAATATTATTTTTTATATTAGAATATCAAAACAATCTGAAAATACTAAAAACAATATAATTTAAAAATAAAAAATATATATATTTTTTAAATACTTCTAAAATATAAAAACAAAATAGAGCATCGACACAACCTAAACTTTTATAATTAAAATTGAAAGGAAAATCATGAAAGATAAAAACCGAGGACTTGAGATAACCCTAAAGGTTACTTAAATTCTCACACATAATCTCGTAAAAAGTGTTGTAAAAATAACTTATAATTGTTTAAACAGGCACTAAACAAATCTAATTTGGAAAGGTAAAGAAACCCTAAAATAGTTAAAAAATTTAAATATAAAATTATCTAAGAAAGTACTAACTAAGAATTCAAAAACAACTTTTTCTAATCCTAATTCGAAAATCTTTCGATCTTAATTATCTAGTTATATAGGGTATAAGATATGTAGAACATATATCCTGTCTAAATTAATCTGAGCATAGTATAATTGTGCTTATTTTTCTTAGAAAAAAAAAAAAACTTGTATGACAAGTACAAACTTTTTGTCATATGATCCATAAAGATATTTGCTATACATTCCATATTCCATGTACTGATGCAAGAAATCCAAATATATTATGCTTGATGAGATAAAAGAATTATTAAAGAAAAGGATAATATTAAAACAACCTGTTCACTCCACCGTGGATGCCTCTATGTTGCACGTTCATCACAATCTCTATTTAAAAAGAAAAGAATGATTCTCTAAAAATAACTTATAATCGTTTAAATAGTCACTAAACAAATCTAATTTGGAAAGGAATAGAAAACCTACAATAGTTTTTAAAAAAATCTAAAATTATCTAAGAAAATACTAAGAATTTGAAAACAATATTTTCGAACCATAATTCTATCATATTTGAAAACAATTTGAAAACAATAGTTCAAACCTTTTTTTAATCTAATCTATAAAAATATATATTTGCTAGACATTATAGTTCAATTAACTTTACGCATGATATGATAAAAGTATTATTAAAAAAAGTAATATTGAAACACTCACTCCACCTTGGATGCTATGTGTTGCACGTTCATCACAATTTCTATTTAAAAAGAAACGAATGGTGCAAAGACACCTGATGATAACCTAAAGAGTTTTTCTTTGCATACATGTGATCCACGCGGAAATTATAAGGAGATTAACAATATATAAAACTCGATTAGTAAAAATTATTGTAAATATAACCTCTAAATTCATAATTTATTCTTTTAAAAAATAAAGCTAAAGAAGTCTTTCTCTTGAGAGATTTCAAGATGATTTAAATAAGTTACAAAACCTTATTATATTTACTAAGAAACAACTAAAAATCTCAAAGCAGGAGTTTGAATTAAAATAATAAATTCAAAAAACTAGAAAAAATAATAAAATTTAAAAACATAACAACTTTTAGATCTAATTTTAAAAGATTCAACAGTTCAATAAACAATAAAGTGACTCATCTGAAGAAAAACTATATGTAAAATTACTTAGAAAAAATTAAATTCAACGATTACTAATGTTAATTATCTTTTGACATGACTTGAATTTTTTTTTTTGTGGTTTAAACTTATTCTATTGTTCATAAAAATATATGCCAAGCCTTTCAAATAATTTCTCTATGATATATTTCCATCGAGTTACTACAAATCTCCATCCAAAAGCTCACAACTTCAGAATCTGTAATTGGTTAGGCAGCATCAACAATTCTCTTAATTTCGTCTAATCATTGGAAGGGTAAGTACTCTTGGTATCATTGCTGGCGAATCAAATTGGACCTTTCTTCACTTTTTCGTACTATCTTCTGCATGCAGAAGGTGATCTTCTTCGTATATCGCACATTAATTTATATAATTTCTTGCATGCAAAATTTAAGTCCTTTTGCTAATGAAAGACTGTAAAAGAATCCACAAAGTTGGATAAATTAATGCCGCGCGTCTCATCTCATTGTTTTTAGGCCTTCTTTTTCTACTTTCAAAAGATCACTCTCCTTGTTAAATGTTAATTATTTTATTACAGGGATGGTGTTGTACGATGATCCTGTTAAAGCCTTGCTTCTTCTTCTTTTTTAAGATTATCA
>Ga0307510_10006290_pt1 | contig 14165 bp, 19 predicted proteins | sample 12_EM_MG_FD_207224 | JGI IMG/M metagenome (GOLD analysis project Ga0307510, IMG submission 207224) | Populus trichocarpa ectomycorrhiza microbial communities from riparian zone in the Pacific Northwest, United States - 12_EM | ecosystem: Host-associated > Plants > Roots > Unclassified | place...
TACCATTATTGCATTTTCGTGGGGGGGGGGGGGGTTTCAAAGTTGACCATTAATTGTTCATTAATTTTCTCATTATTTCATCCATTAATCCAATTTTCGCGTGAAAAATGACTTAATGATCAAATTAATCGGACAAATAATGATGCGATTAATGGCATGTTTGAAAGACCCTAATGCAAAAATTGAACTGTGTCACAGTCAGACCACTGTGTCAGAATCGAGTTGGGGATCTTGGGGTTTGGGGATCTTGGACAAGATTACAAAGATGGATTTCGGAGAGGGGTCATTCCCAGAAGGGGAATCAGTCACATGAGGCATCACATGACAAGGAGGATTACAAGTAAAGATTACACAAGTCAAGCGTGACTTGGAATTGAGCAAGACACTAGCATGTGACCTTGAGATGTAGAGAGTCAAGGGCAATTAGCAGCTAAGCTGACTAATGCAGAGGGAATCGTTTGAAGGAAGCCACATGCGTTCAATAGTGAGAAGAGACTAATCAATAGTCTGATTGCATAAATAGAATGAGCTTAGGAAAGCTGTTCTATGCTACTTGGTATAGTATATATACATGTACAGAGAGAAGCTACTAGAAGATAGGAGAGGGCCGTGGAAGGCCATGGAACCAGATGGAAACACATGGAAGCATATGGAAGTCTCTAGAAAATGCAAGAACAGTCCATAACATGTTGAGTAAGCGATAGGCAAGGCAGCCCGGAGTCACAGATGGAAATGGAAGGAGAAATGAAATAGGAAGGAGAAAATTAGGTAAGTGGGGCAGTCCATGACATTACCCCCTTGTTAACATCCTTTAGACATCAACGCAATCGTCTACAGCAGCACAGTAACCATGCTCAAAGTTAGGATAAGTGGGGTATACCTTACAGTCCCCATACTCTAGACACATGCTATGGGGATTCTTGCAATCCACCCCTGTGTGACCACAGAGAGAACAGTGGTGACAAAGGCCAATGCAATAACAGTCATCAATGGTATGGTTTTGCTTGCCACACCACATACACTCCTTGGGGTGGAGCGCGTGTTCTTCAGTGACACAGTTGTGAACAGAGGCATGGATCTTCTTGACCCATGTGTTGGAGAAGGAAGAGGCAATGTGGAGGGAGGAATCAATGTGACACTGAAGGCGTCCAAGGGCATTAGCTCTGGTGAGGCGGGCCGAGCTTCAATATAGAGCCTGTCGCTCTACCTCTAGTGACTTGTGCAATTGACCCATATATCTGGCAAGTTGATTGCAGGCCTTTTTGTGCAATCGGAAGTGTTGGACCTTGCCTGCCAAAGTGGGATCATCCTTGTAGAGAACTGCCCAATCTACACCCCTAGTCAGCTCTAAGTTGGGGTGAAAGAACAGCTCATTGTGTGGAGACAGTGGGGAGGCGTGAGAGCTTTGAGGAACGGCATGAAGGGGGTATGAATGGACAGTGCAATTGCGTCCATTAGTGGCCAGAAGTTCAGGGAATGGATTATGTAGGTTGTATCGAATGAAAGGGGCAATGACATCTTCGTCTCCTAAAGGAATGACAAAGAGGTGGCGGGTCCCAGTAACATCAAAGTTGTCCTGCCAGCCAGGACCAGGATGAGTGCTGGGCTGGGGGTCAGTGGGAGGTGGCACCTGATTTTCCTTGTCTTCCTCCAACACTTTGATCTTTGCATCCTGGTCTGAGACTTGGCGATACAAGACCATGGCAAGCTCCTTATAGTCAGTGCCATCAGTGATTGGAGATGGAGTCACCTGACGGATGGGGGTTATATCTGCTAGAGGAACACAAGGAAATGGGTGGTGAAGCTAAGGGCCACATTTGACATGATTCTCCCATGCCTCTTCATTCTTGTATTGTTCTCCTTCGGCTATGATGACCAGCATAGAGGGGTTGATAGGAGAAGATGGGGAGATGGATGGGGGGCTGCTTGGGTACAAGGGGTCAACATAGTGCTCCAGTTCTGTACCTGGATACTGAAGAGTGGGAGAGGAGGGAATGGTGACATTTGGTGTCAGAGGACAAGGAGGGGGAACATCAATGGGAAGGAGAGATTGATTGGTAGGGAAGCAAGCACAAACTTCCTCTATGTCAGCTCTGAGCATGTTTGCAATGTGCTCTAGCATCATCTGATGGGGCCAGGCCACCTCGGAGTTAGTAGGGCTATCAGGAGGAGGGGAGGCAACAATGTAGGGAGTACTGCCAGCGTGATCGTTGACAGGGGAGAAAGAGTGAGATGGAATGAAGATGGCAGAGGCGGCATCAGACATGTTGTTGATTGTCAAGAAAACTTGGACAAGGTGATGGAGGGGTTGAGTAACTTTGTTGGTGCAGCGAAGGCTGAAGATGTATTGGTTGAAGCGTTCATCAAAGTTGTAGAAGATGGAATAAGGGGAAGCCAGGTTGAAGACAAGAGTGGGGATGAGAATTGATTGGGGATTTCAAGGGTGTCTTTATACCGTTGGTCGTCCAGCCATAGCAGAATTGGTTAGGTAAAAGTCTGCTAACAAATCTGGGGCATTGAGGTCTTTGTGATCGATCCATTGGTCATCAGAATGAGGGTATCCTTTCCAGTGCATGAGGTACTGGAGTTTACGTTTCTTGCCAAAACGCTGTACTTCTATAATGTTCTTGATCTCATACTCCTCTTCACTATCGATGATCAGTGGAGGGCATGTAAAAGGCATGCCATATTGCTCCATCTCCTTATATGGAAGGAGGAGATCTGTGTGAAACACATTGTGGATCTTCATTGATGCAGGGAGGTCAAGATGCATGGCAATAGGGCTTATCTGTTGTGAGACTTTAAAGGGTCCATACTGCTTTGGGGAGAGATTGCAATTGCCGGCGATAGAGAGATTGTGACCTTCTAGCCAGACCTGGTCACCTTCCTTAATCTCTGTCAGTTTCTTGTTGTCTTTGCGACTTTGTACATTTTGCAGAAGCTTCTGGGCTAACTGTCTAGATTCATCCAGGAGGCGAAGGTGTGTTTCTGCAGCAGGTACAGATCCTTCTAGGTGTTTCAGAATCACCTGTGGTTTGATTCTGATCAGAAAGCTCATGTGGAGATCTGTGCGCTATGTCATGTTTCCAGGAGTTGTGCACAAATTCCGCTACAGGGAGAAGTTGACTCCAGGCAGATGGTTTTCCAGAGGTCCAAGGTCGCAAGTACTGTTCAATCCACATGTTCATGCATTCTGTTTGTCCATCAGTGCAAGGGTGGAAGGCAGTGGATAGGTTCTGTTGAATTCCTAATGCCTTGCACATTTATTTTGCAAACGCAGAGGTGAACCAGGGGTCATGGTCCGAGATAATCCTTTTGGGAAGTCCGAACCAAGGTACCAGGTGTTTCAGATACTTGAGGGCTACCCCTGTTCCATCAATCATTTTGGTGCAAGGAATGAATTTAGCTGCTTTGGAGCATCCTTGATCTACGATCATGAGAATGGAGTCAAAACCTTGTGACTTGGGGAGGTCTGTAATCAGGTCCATCGATATGTATTGGAAAGGCCCTTCTTCAACAGGTGTATTGAAATGTTGTAGGGGCGCCTTTGATTGATGTACATTAGTTTTGGATTCTTGGCAACATGCACACCCTTTTATGTATTGTTCCACAAATTCCTGGAGTCTAGGACCTTCATATTGTTTGCGGACAAGTTCCCAGGTGTTCGAGATACCCAGATGGCCAGCAGCAGGGGAGTCATAAAGGGTTTGAAGAATGTCACGTCGAAGGTTGGAATTGTCTTCAAGAAAAACTTTGTGTACCTCGATAGGATTTGTTGGAGTGAAGGGTGGTCAGGGAGTAGGATACAAGGTTCGTTGGAATCCACCCCCTTGTTAAGGTCCTTTCTTCACGACAACAAATCAGCCATGGTATTTGTTGATCCAGGAATGTGTTCCAGGGTGTAGTCAAAGTCCTGCAAGAATTCGATCCAATGTGCCTGTCGGCCTGTGATCTTCCTAGGGTCGCGGAAGTACTGAAGGTTTTTATGATCAGTATGGATGCGGATTGTATGCATGGCACCTAAAAACAAAGGACAGCCACACTTGAAACCAAATATCACTGCAGCAAGTTCTTTATCATGAGCATCATAATTCTTCTCAGCCGGTAGGAGACTTCGTGAATGGAAAGCAATGGGACAGACACTGTCCTCAAATTCCTGTGCGATGACTACTCCAAGAGCATATCCAGATGTGTTGGTCTCCATAACAAACTGTTTGGACCAATCAGGGGTGCGAAGGACTGGGTAGCTGCTGCAAACTTCTTTAAGATGGAGAAAGGCAGCATCCTGCTCAGGGGTCCAAATGAACTGTTCATTCTTGCAAGTGAGATCATTGAGAGGGCATGCAATATCAGAGAAGTTCTTGATAAATGCTTGATAGAAGTTGCAGAAACCAAGGAAGCTGCATATGTCCTTGACGGTTTGAGGAGTGGGCCATTCTGAGATTCCTTGGACTTTGACAGGGTCCATCTTCACTGAACCATTACTGATGAGTACACCAAGGTATTCAACCTCTCATTGATGGAACTTGCATTTCTCAGGCTTGAGGAATAGGTTGAACTTCTCAAGCTTATCCAAGATGTGGTTGACGCGGAGTTCATGGAGGACTTCATCATCTTCAGTGGCAATAATCATGTCATCCATATAGATACGAAGCCATCCCTATGCAACCTCCTCCTGGAATATGTCATCCATCATGGTTTGGAAGGTGGTGGGGGAGTTGGTCAGACCAAAGAACATGACAGTTGGTTCGAAGAGTCCTTTGCTAGTTTTGAAGGTGGCTTTATATTCATTGCCTTCTTTAATGCAAATGTTGTTGTATCCTGTTATAATCCACCCCAATTTTTCTCATCCTCATTGGACCCCCTCCTTGTCACCATGACCAAGCCACCACTCATGGCCAAGTGACCATTACCATTGAACCCATCACCCCTACCAGAGTTGCCGCTGCTACTGCCCAGTGAACCATCCAAACCATTATCACCCCTTGATCAGCCACCAGTCCTGCCCCTCATCCCCATCCCCTGGAATATCCATTGTTGGGAATACTCCTCAATGGAAATGTACCAAGAGCCACCCCCAGTAGAGAACCTACTGGAAGACCCAGACAGTCCCATGGAGGACATGCCGCCTTTAGAGCCAGAACTAGACACTCACTATGAACCTGATGTCCCTGGAGGACAGACATACACCTTGTCCCCAGAAGAGTCCCCTATCGCACCCTGGGAGGAATACCTCACCCAGCCTAGCAGTCCTGTGTCCTGCAAGCACTCCCTGTCACCCACAAGTCTCTCTTCAGCACCCATACGACAATGTACCAGTCATGAGGGCAGTTACCAGTCAATCACCCCTTCCGCCTCATCGCCCATAGCCGGCACCTCACCCCAGAGTCAGGGCTACCAGTCGACCTCCCCTGGAGGATCTGCAGACAATCCCTCATCCAGGCAGAGCTCTGCAGACAACGTGGATAGTAACATGGCCCTTAACTGGGTCACCATCAATATGGACTACCTTAAAGGGTAGTTGCTTACACTAGACGCCCATTAAGACCAGAATGGGCATGTGGAGATCAGATCTCCTCGGATCAGCCTCAAACCTTGTGGTCGTCATCGCATCATGACGACGCTTCTCTTCTTGGAATGACCTGCCACCATTGTTCTCCCATTAAGGATTGATTAGGCAACTTGTCCCCATCTTATTCGCTCTCACTCATTCTATTGTTCGACTCATACAGACTGCAGCACTTGTCCACGGAGTACCACATGATACAGTCTTAGTATCATACAGACAGATGCCTCTTGACCAGAAGTACCTACCTTAGTGACCATGGCCCGTGCGCGGCCCTGCCTGTATATAAGCGCCCAGTATTTCGACAGTTAAGCCCTAAGCTTGACTTGATTCTCAATATCAATGTTCTTGAAAGCTCCCCAAGTGCCTCCCTTTTCCCTCATCTCTTACATAAGCCTCTCAGAGTCGTCTCTAGCAACACTAGAGACTTCTACCTCTTCAAGTACTCGCCACCAGTTCACCTCTTAGTACAAGTCATACTATCAAGGCCTGTTGAAGCCTTAACATATCCCCAGCAAATGTTGAACTTGGAGAAGAGGCATTTCTCTGCTAGGTCATAGATAAGTTTGGAGATAAGTGGCAGTGGATATTTATTGGGAATAGTCCACTTGTTCAAGTTCCTATAATCTTGTACAGGGCAGAACTTGCCATCCTTTTTTCGAATCAGAAAGAAGCCGCTAGCATATGGGGATTTAGATCGACAAATTCGTTGGAGATGCAGGTTTTGGGAGAGAAATTCACATTGTTCCTCTTTTTCTTTGGGAGATAGAGGATAAACATGACAGTTAATAGAAGTGGGAGTGTTGTCTTTTAGTTCTATGGCATGATCCCAAGGGCATCAATCAGGGAAGCGTTCAGAGGCCTCTTCAGAGAAAACCTTGCCATGACAGTGGTACCGCTCTGGCACTATTTCCTGCCAAGTACACTTCTTTTTGTCAGTAGCCGCTTCAGCCAGTTGTTGTACTACAGTAGTTTTGGCAACCCATGTTTCAAGCCAGATTTCGTTGCCTTCTTCCCAACCAGGGATACATTGTACCCATGCGGGGGTGGAGTCCTGTCTTTTGGTTCCTTTAAGAGGAGGTTGCCAAGCACCTGTATTGAGAGACAAGATTGTTGTAAATCCCTCAATGCGACCTCTGCTCCAATCGACATTTGGATTGGATGCCTTGAAGAATGGATAGCCCAGGATGAAATCATTGCGTCCAATATTAGTGATGAAGAAGGCGTGGGAGGCTTTTTGACCATTATTATTGACCAGGAGGTCGATGGCTTCCAGAATTTCACCAGACTTATTGGGGGTGCTGTCAATGTTTTGTACCTTTTGGGGTTTGACAAGCTTCCTAGTCACTAGTTTGAGGTGTTCCACTGCTCATGGATGAATAAAACATTCTGTGGCACCACAATCAAGTAGTGCCTTTTGATCAACTCATTTCATTTTGGTTTGTAGCTGAAAGGGGACTTGAATTGCATGATTTTGAGCTATATACATAGAACCAGAACTATTCAGAACTGCCTGAGTAAGAGCCATAGTACTCAGGCACCAAGAAAATCCATATCTTCTCCTAGGGAGCACATTTCATCCATGAATGCTCCACGATCTTCCTTGGTTAAGCATGCCACTCATGCAGCGAGGGTCATAGTTGGGGCAAAGGAAGAGTTGTCACTGGAAGTAGTCGATTGACTGTCTTCTATTTGGACAGTATGAGCGTGTGCTGGTTTGCTGGGGCAATCGTGTGTGAGGTGACCTTGCCTTCTGCAATGGAAGCATCAACCGGTGCGACAATATTCTTCCTTTTCTTTTTCAGTTGTGGCTTTGCAGATGACGGAAGTGTCCATTGTGTCTTCATTTCAAGGAGGAAGATGTGGGTGAGGGGGTTGCACACAGTTTCCTTGTCCATGCCAGTTGTTGTTGGAATTCTGTGGTCCTCCAGATCGACACCAAACCCAGCCCAAGCCTTGAGCTATATTGGGTCAGGGGTTTTGTCCTGCACTTCAAGTAGGACTGCAAGATCCATACTCAGAGTGTAGCACTTTCATTTTCAGGTAGATTACTTGTTGTTGTTGTGCTGCAGCCCTCCACTGCTTGTAAGTGTCGGGATTCTCCATTTTGAGACAGGCATTGGCCAGCAATTGAGGGAGTCCCTGGGCAAAGGTATGTAGGTTGGAAGGGTCATTGGGGTTAAGCTCTGCATGATTACCCAAGGTTTCAAATGCTGCCAAGTATTCATCAAGGTTATCTCCAGTCATCCTTAGTTTCTGGAGTTGGTCTTGGGCGCGTTCTCTTTCTGCATAGTCGGTAAAGGCGATCTTGAACTTCTCCTCCATCATTTTCCAGGGATTGGAGAAACGGTCAATAAGACTGGGGTAGTGTTGCGGCAGCTCCAGTAGCTGGAGCCAGCTGGAGCTGCGCTGCCTCAGCTGACCCAGTTAACATTTCTTGCTGGGCCAAGCCTTGGGTTCTAGTTTTCACCAAGCCACACTGAGCCAGCCGGTCAAGCGCCGGCTTTCCCTGGCTAGCCCCAGCTCAGCCCAGAGCTTTCATGAGCTGCTGTGGAAATCAAAATCAAGCATGCAAAGCCACCAATGCTCACATGCATGTCCTCCTGTTTTTTATCTATGCCTTGTAGTCATTCCTGCATAAGCCTGGTACACCAAACTACAACAAAAGCATGTGCTACAAATCTTTATAACAACAAAAAAAAGTAACCTGCAGGCTATGGACTGCCAATTCCTATCTTCAACGACTTTGTGTGGTTGCATGCGTGCGGAACAAATACCAAGAGGTTTGAGCATCTGTGTGACTTGAGTGAAGGCTAGACAACTTGTTAGTAAAGGTGATTGATAATTGGAACAAAGTGAGGTTACCTACACACATTTGCTAGTGATGCTAGGACTGGGTGTGCATTTTGCATTAGGGGAGGGGAAAGCAGAGGGTAGCGCGTTGCTGAGCTGGTCAGCCTTGGTTTCTGAGCACTGCAAGAGGATGGTGCGAAGGTGTTCATAGTCTGGCTTCTCCTTGAAGCCAAGGGAATGGACATAGATGATGAATTTGGAGAAGACAGGAGGTAATCCTTTGCACAAGTCCTCCACTGTGATCAACGACTTCTTCCAGAGGACTGCGCTGTAATCGCTGGAAAGAGTGCTCCAAGGTAACTTGCCATGCGCTAAAAATATGATGGTGTAGGCAAGAGACTCTAGGTCATCACAATGCGATTGGGCATGTCCTTGCTGGCCATTAATGGACGAAAATGGAGGAGTACCAACAACTGAGTGATTCGTGGTGCATGGGATGTGTAAGTAAGTTGCGGGATTGCGGAATTGCCGTGCCAAACCAAAGTCGATGAGAAATACAGCTCCAGCTTGGACCATGAAATTACTTGGTTTGATGTCATGATGGACATAGTATTGGCCATGCAGTGATGCAACCACTGAGAGCTGCGCATGGGAGAGAGTTCAGTAAGATCTTTTTTTTATAGATATCACAAACATACCATTTGCAATGCATACGAGAATACCTTCTCACTGTCAAACTGTTTCTCCTTGATCAAATCACCAAGCGAGACTCCAAGATACTCCAAGACGATGACTTCATGCAGGCCTTCATAGCCATACCAAAGTACTGAAGAGGTACCTGCAATGCTGGCAATATTTTTATACACATCATATTTGTATTTGAGCTTTGGAGTTGACTGGTCTGCACTCCCTATCTTCAGAGCAACATCAGCTCCTGTCCTGATGTCTCTCCCTAGGTAGACACTTCCTAGAGATGTATGAAGTGGCAAACTTGAGTGAGAGCTGGATTTACCAGAACCACCAGGACCAAGTAGTTTTCCTACTCTGTACTGGCCACCAACACACACAAAATCGATTTGTAGGGGCACATGTGGTTTCTTAGAGGCTTTTTCAATGCACATAGCCATGATCAATGCTGAATGCGAAGAAAAGAGGGGAGGGAAAAAGTGCTAATGTTAAGCACAAAAGAGGAGGGAAAGGTTTGAAAACCAACATGTGGCAGCACGTGTTATATAAGCTACTCAACAATGTGGCGTTTCATTCAGTGGTAAAAAATGTTAACAAGTATACATCTATAAATTGCGACTGTGGCTACTAAATATGTCCAATATCCTGTCTTCTCCAATAAAACACCATTCTTGACATTTTTGTATGGGCGAATCATAATGAGGGAGCACTAGAGAAAGGCCAATGTGTTCACTTTAGAGAGAGAGAGAGAGGGAGAGACGGTAGTGACACTCACAGCAACACCAATGATGGGAGACCACTACTCGAACTCTGGTGCTTGAATGGTGCCAGTTGAGGGAGGACCATGGGGTAAGGTCTGGGTCTGGCGAAATCTTGCTGAACACAATGTTGAAAATCATGCAGTGTCAAGGGATCGACATTGAGCTGCCACTCCAGGTAGGAGCACATCTCTTGTTCCACCTGATTGATCTCCCAGAGTGCAAACATGCCTTGGTTAACGATACACCATGGCTTCTTGGAATAAGTGTTGTCGCAGATGATCTTGGATGAAAGCATGAAGGCGGAAATAAATAGGCAGTGCCCTGAGGAACCCTTAGCTGTGGAAAACCGAGCTTTCAAACATTGGAGGAGATAAAGAGCTGCAAAGGTCACAGGTTCGTGTTCATAGAGCCGCATCTGATGAAGGGCAGCTATGAAATGGTCTGACTGGGGAGTAGGGGTAGTTGAGGGTGGTGCCAGGGGAGGAGGATATCCAGGGATGCAAAGAGGTGGGAACGAATCAAGCACACAGCTTGGCTGTTGGCTCATGTCTATGATATGGGTTGCTTCCACTTGTGCCCTATGGCAGCAACAAGAGCATGAGAATGTTTCAAGTTAGAGTTTGGAAAGCACCTTACCAAAGTGGGGCCATGGGCTGTGGTCATTGTGGAGGGCCTGGAAATCTTCTGGGCCTTTCTCCCCCATCAGATCTCCATGCACAAGAAGAATATGGTGACTGCGAGGATGACAGAAATGACAACAGGGCCAACAGCAGCCCTTTGTATGCTATGAACTCCCCAAAGACAGACCAGTTGTCGTTGTCCTCTGCTCTCAACACCTGTAACTGTGATGCATGTGCCAATCTACATAGGCTTGATACAATGCATTGTAATGCTGATGGCCACCGAACGGGTATTGCTATTGCTGCTGTCCCACCAGCACGCATTAAGTCCATGTCTGCACAGGGGGAGGATGTCATCCAGTGGCAGGGCAGCATGTGCATCCTGATACTGTTGCAGCTGCTACCGCTGCATGGGTGTGGGCATGATGAGCCAGAGAGGGAAGATGGAGGCTCTGCGGGTGGAACTGGGACTGGTCAATGAGCAGAGCATCGAGGTGTGAGGTTGGTGACAGGGTGGAAGTGGCTTCGCTGGCAGCAGCAGTGATAGAGAATGATGCATCAAGACGCAGGAGAAATCCTCAGTTTGATTTCCATGGATGTGGCTGGCAAAAGCCGCAGCTCATGTGAGTCAACTAGGTCGACGTATTTGCACTGTACATTCTCCCTTGGGCATATAAAAACCATCATTGAGAGTCATTTCAAATTGTAGCATAAGATGAGAAGGAGTTTTGAAGTCAAAAGAGTGGCAGGATACCCGAAATAATACATAGCCAGCACAAAAGCCAGTAACTTGAGACTTGAACGTGGTGTAATTCCCACCCATGCATAATGACTGAAGTGATGAAAATCATTAAGAGCACCTACCAGGACAGCGCTGTCCATATCTAATTTCGTTTCTGTTGCAGTAGTCCATGTGAGGAGGAGAAGGGGTGGATTAGCATGTCATGGTGATAAAGCGGACACATAAGTCGGCCCAAATATCTTGGATCTGGTCTTACCATATGCACACATTAAATATAAACAACTCAAATGAACATGGCATTCACGGCAGTAGTAAAAGTAACAAAAATATGACCATCAATTGCCATCCTGATCATAGTCAGTAAACGCACCCAACATGTTATCCACCACCCTTTCAGGATCATCCACAAGGAGAGTGGCAAGGTTGTAGGTTGGCCGGGACTCCTGGGACACAGAACCAAGCATGGCTGCTTCCAGTGTCGACCATCCACGCATAAAACTGAGCCGTTCCTTCTTGAGAGAAAATTTAAGTAACTGCAGGGCCTCCATAAGCATCGTGCTCATCCTGTTCCGTTTGTTGGTATCTGTCTCCTTTGCTGATAAAAATACGTGCTCCCAGGGAACAGATGTCACTTGGATTGGAAGATAGTCCATAGTGATCATATAGAGCATCGGATACTCATTCTTATTGGCCTATGCAACGACTGAGCCACAGTGACATTCAATGGAATGGATCTCACCTCCCAAAACCACAGGAGATCAGTCCCTTTAGCGGAGACCTTACCAGAGGCATATTTCTGGAACTCAGTTTCAACACTGGTATCCTGCAGTGAGGGCCTGGTGCTGGGCAGCATGGATTTTCCAGCTCTGAACTGTGTTGGGGGTGACAACCCTCTAGCGGTTGGAGCAGGTTGGCCAGGGGCGCATGATGCTGGAGTCACAGTGGCGGCAGTGCCCACTGACCTCAAGTTACGGTACTGGTGCATCTGCACAAGATATCATTGAGATACAGCCAAAACAATGGATTGCACTTACAAGCCCCAAAATGGCCTCCTTTGAATCCTGGATATATCAGTGTTCCTACTGTTCTTCAATCCAGGTGAATCATATGGAAGGATTGAGAACTGACAGATGAAGGTGGTGGTCAGCAGTAAATATGAAATAGTCAATTGGATGACTTACACATAGCAACAACATATGCTTTTGTGTTGTCCATTCGAGTGTAATACTTGGTTCCCCAATCCATGCCAATAGCCATCCAGGGCTTGAGGACAGGGAAATCCTTGCCAAGTGTCTCCAAATCCGTCATATATTCCTTGAGTGCAATGACACCATGTGACAAGACAGGCATGGGTTGGAATTGATAAGAGACCTGTCCCTGCGATAAGCGTCTGTAGGACCCAGATCAAGTGATTAACTTACAGACAACACTTCTTCCAATCCCTCCAAGACTTCCCAATCTAGATCCAATAAGTTGTAGGACTTGTATTTCAAAAGGTCGCCTTGGAAATACACATCAATCGCCTATGTCAAATGCTCAGTTAAGCTCTAAGATTTGATCCTGGAACAAACCAACAGGTCTGAGTTGTTGTAGACGCTCCAGCATCAGGTAAACCAAGTCCCATCTTGTCTTTACATCTTGCAGAAGTTCCAGCTGTAGGACCTGAACCACAAGGCGCTTGCCTTCAATATCCTTCCCAATGAACCACTTGGCCTTGTTTCCTTCTTTGATAATATTGTGAAGTCCAGTCTTGTGTGGACCCAAGGTGCATAAGAAAGTAACAAGTTTTCGGGCATGCTTGAGAGGGTTGCATTTGATGCCTGAAAACAAGCATTGGTGCATAGGATCTGTCGGGAACTCACTACTTTATGGGTAGCAAGACTCGACTACGGCGTGGAGTTGAAGGTGACTGATCCAAAGGAGCAGCAAAGAGACGTTGAGGAGGAAGAGGCAGAAGGCAAGGAGAGGTGGGACGGAGTAGACTGTTGAAGAGCGAGCTGCTGGCGACAAGGGAGCTTTGAAGGGCTCCAGTGTGGGGGTTGACAAGAGAACAGTCTAAGGATTGTTCACCTAAATTTGTAGGTCTTATATACTAATACAGGGTGGTCTGTGCGCAGTTTAGGGTAGGTACAATTACAGGTAACGGGGGCTGCGCAGTCGATGCGCAGTAACTGCGGATTACATTATACATCTCGATTAGGGACTAGCCCTAATGAGTCGCGTCTTTGTTGATCGAGTCACGTCATGTGTTTGTTGATTGTTTAGTGGACGCGTCTTGTTGATCGTTCCCACAATCTGCCACGTGTTGATCAACGGGTTAGACGCGCGTCCAAAGTGCGTCTTGTCAGGTGACGTTGTTGATGACCAGTTCCTTGATAGGTCATGTGTTATCTTCCCAGGGTCACGTGGTCGTAGGTTCCCAGGATCACATGCTGATAAGTCACGTGATGTACGAATGGTGGAGGGGTCACGTGATGGGTCATGTGGAGGGTCATGTGATATGTTCCCACGGTCACGTGATGCTGAAGTTACGGGTTTGTAGTTGAGACTGGGGGGCGTGAGTACCGCTCGCGACAGTATCCCCTCTTTAGGATCTCCTTGTGCCTGCAAGGCTTGTATGCGTATCCCCTCTTTAGGGCGAGTACGGGCGTGGAATTCCGTGAGTAGTTCTTTGGTGTGGGTTAGTTCTCCAGCTGGAATCCATGAGTTGTCTGCGTCGGTGTAGCCTTTCCAGTGGACGAAGTACTGAGTGCTCTTGCGATTTCTCGTGGGACGTGCTGCAAGGATCTTGTCAATTTCATAATGTCCTTCTTCACCTCCAACGATTTCTGGAGGAGGTCGCTCGAAATTGGGTCCGTGTGCTTGTGTTTCGTGGTAGGGTTTCAACAATGAGTTGTGGAATACTGGGTGAACCCTCATGGTCTCGGGTAATTGCAATTTGCAATTTGTGGGTGAAGCCCATATGACCTTGAAAGGTCCATATCGTCGTGGAGCGA
>Ga0307510_10006291_pt1 | contig 14163 bp, 5 predicted proteins | sample 12_EM_MG_FD_207224 | JGI IMG/M metagenome (GOLD analysis project Ga0307510, IMG submission 207224) | Populus trichocarpa ectomycorrhiza microbial communities from riparian zone in the Pacific Northwest, United States - 12_EM | ecosystem: Host-associated > Plants > Roots > Unclassified | place...
ATTCCCTTCAACTAAAACCAAAATCTATGTTTTTTCTGATGATAGGGTTTGAACTTTCTTCTTTCTTTGATAATTTTCTAATAGTAGGTTTCTTCTCACTTTTCTTCCTGATTGTAGGGTTAAAACTAGGATTCCTGATGGCAGGGTTCTTTTTTTCTTTCTTTTTGATGATAAGGTTTGATCAAGTTCTTCTTGAACTTTCCTGGTGATTCACGATTGCAGGGTTGACAACTGACTTTCATAATGACTGAATTTAACTGGATTTCTCGATGATATGGTTGAAAACCTGGTGCTTCCTGATTGCAGTGTTGACACGATAATTTTCGATCGTGGGGTTTGAAAACTTTGTGCTTCTTAATTGCAGGGTTTCCTTGAAGACTCTTCTTGATAACAGGGTTGATCTTCTCATTTCCTTGAGAATTTCCTAATGATAGGGTTTATCTCATTTTCCCCCATTCCAGGGTTAAAATTATGATTATTAGCTATCATTAACTCAATGATTCGTTTTTTGTCTACTCAGATTCATTACAATCTTATCGAATTCCATTAAGGATTTTTCCTGTGACAATTTAAAAATATTTGTGCAACGCTTTGAGGTTATATGATATGCATTCATCCTTAACTAGTTTGAAATATAAGCCCCCCTCTTTGATGCTCTATCGTCATAGGGTGTCTTTGTTTGCTATCCAAAGCCTTCTATATTCTTTTGATTCACTAACTCATTTGAGTTTACCATGTACCAATCTTGCACTCAAATGTAAGTGCAGTGCCCATCCTAGGTTGTCCGCGACGATTACTACTCTCGTTATTTATCAAGCTTGACAATGCCCCCAAGTGTGGTGTTGTTTGATTCATCATGAAAAGCTTAACAAATCATTCATTTCCTAGATTCTTTCAAGAATTGTTCTCTTATTGGTTGTGTGCATCTTGCCAACACCTATCAAGAGGTTTTCTAGTATCGATCTCATCCTAGATTGTCAATCAGACACGAACTTGCCTCCAGTTGAAACTTACCTTTCAAGTATATGTTATCATCAACCTTTATGGAACTATCAAGTTGTCCAAACATGAATCTCATAACTTGCAGTAAAAGGCTCATTGTTGCATGTTCAATATTCTTCTCAATGAATTCCTCTCAGCGCGTCTAATCAGATTGTGAAAAGAAATGCATTGCCACCATCAATAATGTTCCTTTTCATTACCCACGCTCATGTTGGTGAAATACACCTTGAATCAATGGGCTTCAAAGCAGATTGTCTTATAGTAGGTTTTGGTGGTGTGCATCCTTCCGACATTCATTCAAATGCACCTATGCAATAACATCTTTCATGAATCATAGCCATGTTTGAGAGGATAAACTAAGATGAAGATATGTAGATGTCCTTCAAGTGCAGCGTTACTCTCAATTGTTGTTGGAGTTCACTAGATCATAGATTGTCTTTAAACATCATTGCCCTCAATTAATTTGAATGTGCTCGTTCTTCTATTTATCATCAAAAGGCACTTATCATCATAACTTTAATAGACTTTATTGAATCATCATTTGATGTTATCTACAAGCTAATCTGAATATTATTTTTTTTCCTTCCCAAGATCCATTGTATTGTCCCCAGATGTCAACTTTTCAAGGATGATTAAGAAGTGTCAATGTCATTTCTATTAAGGAATTTGCAAACTTGGTCGATGTACTTTTTTATTTGAAAATCTTTTTTATTCTGGAATCAACTCTCATATTTTAAAGATCATGTATGTTCAAGTCTAATTGTTGAAATGAAATCAGAGATATGTCAATTTTTTTGAAAGTATTTTTGAAAATCAAGCTTCTTTGGTCAAAGACCCAGCATACGCCATTCAATACATGCAATCCTTTGATTGTCTTGTATTTTTGAAAATAGAAATTGACTCGTCGTAAGATTCAAATAGTTTTTTCTATGGTTCTCTATGTCAATTTTAATCTCTGATTTTGGGTATATCATTTGATGCTATGTGATAAGGTGACCTTCTGTAAATTTTTTAAAAATGAGATGCTTAAGTCAAAACTCAAGGTTTTATCAAGAAAAATTGTTTCTTTTAAGCACCTATATTATCAACATGCATAATAACTAGTAACTTAATTCATAAGTCTACAACCTTTGTGGAAAAGCTCTTTTAAGTTTTGAGAATGTCATGTATCAATTCAAATTGCTTACTTGATTAAAAAGGGCTTTTAAAAGCACATAATGCAGGCTATGGTTCAAGGCTATGAAAGAAAAGGAAATTCACAGGCTCAAAAGGTGCTTAAGGGTTTCATAGACCTAAGATCAACATCAACTATTCATTAACTCTTTTTCTATTGTGTCTTTTTAGAGAAAATGACATTTAACCATGTTAACTTCAAAATATCAAAATTCTCTTAACGTAGGCCATAATGCAAATCCAACTTTTGATTTGATGAATAATCAATGTAATCATTTGAAGACACTAGAGGCTTTATCATAAATACCAAAAGACATGTAGCTCGATATTTTTTAGTATCGACTTTTGGCATCTATTGTGCATTTCCTTAATTAAAAACTTTATTTGCCCTTCCTAAACTTGATAGGCATTTTCCTACCTTTAACCCTGACTTGCCTTTTAAAAGCAAACAATTTCCACTTTTTGGCTTTCAATAGCCTTCCTCAAAGTTTTCTTGGATCCCCCTTAGTTTATGGCCTTTTTTTAGCTCTTTCTCAATCATTGGGCTTCTGTTCTAGACTTCTTTTTACTATTGATTTTACTATTGTTTTCATCTTTCTAAAAAAATCTCTCAATAGCTTTCCTCAAAGCTTTATTGGATCCCCCCTATTTTATAGACTTTTTTTAGCTCTTTCTCAATCATTGGGCTTCTGTTATTAGCCTTCTTTTTACTATTGATTCTACTATTGTCTTCATCTTTTCAAAAAAAATCTCTCATTTGCCCCTAGTGTGAGGTGTGATCCATGTCAGGGTTTTTTTTTTAAAAAGAAATATTATACCAGGCTTAAAATAGGATTACAAGGGATATATATTTCAAGAATTGTAAAAGGAGTAAACAAAGATGGTTTTTTCTCATTTCAAGGAAGGTTGGTTAGAACTGATAAATTTTGACCTCGTCCAGCATAATGATTTGGACTTGCAATGAATCATGATTCGCGAGTCCATAACTACTGAATCCACTATATGTCATTATGCATACTGCTAAAACTTAGCTACATGATGTGTGGTTCAATTTCATTGTGTGAGTTCAAAATTTGCTTGGTCACCCCATAATGTTTATGATATCATTTTAACAAACATTAGTCATTTCTGCAATCAAAATATTTTTAATCTTTTCAGATTGATTACCTTTAGTTTTGCATGTTGGAGTTCGATCGAAATTTTTTGTCAAAATAACCTTTGAAAGAAACATCTCTTTATTTCAAGACAATAATAAGACAAAGAACAAAGCACAATTAATTGAAAATATATGATGCATTCATGATATATGAAAGAATATTGTAGCAAAATACAATGCTCATTCTATGGATAATTGCATATTATCTATGTCTTGTCAGCATTTTGCAAGTTACTGGTCATTGTTGAAGATATAGGTGACTATGTGGTAGATATCACCATTCTTCACAAACTCAATTCATCCCTTACTTACTAGCTTTCGAACTTTATACTTGAATTTTTTGCAATTTTTAATTGAATGGCCTAGGACCAAAAGTACATTCTCATTAAGGCTTTATATCATCATATTGCACTTAAAATATCATTAAATTCCCTAACTTAAGCATGTTTTATAATAACAAGTCTGATAATATAAGATAAATTTAATTTATGGTAAATGCTCATTTTAAATGCAAGCATATATCACAGTTCAAAGGATTGATTGATGTGAGTAACTATTGAAAGTGAAAGGACAAAGAAAGGGCTAAGCTTAGAAAAGAAATGCTGGTTCAATTCAAACTAGAACACCATTCAGTCATTGGGTCATATCTGGAGCTTTAGATCTTGGATTTGCGTATGGTTTATATGGATAGAAAGCTAAGACATAGACCTAAAATATTTATGAAGAATCCCAGACTCAATTCTGCAGTTTTGGAGTCCAAATCTTAGCATCAAAAGAGAAGTTTGAATCTGTCCTGCAGCCCAGACACTGTTTAATGTTCAGTTCATATCTCGGGTTCTAGAAGTCTAAATGAGCTCATTCTTTTTTGGTGGAAATTTGATACAGATTGCTACAACTTTCATGAAGACCACTTTGCCAAATTTTGACTGCGACAATGTCATTTCATCTAGATAACAAATCCATACCTAAACCACCAAGTCCACTAAGTCATTAGTTGACCACTAATTCAATAGTTAATTACCAAATGAATAGTTCTTTTTGGCCTATAAAAAGAGGTATTTGACATACATTTAGGCATCTTGTTTTTCAGATTAAGATCATTTTCTTGCCTTCTTTCTTTGCAATGTTCAAGTTTTCTTTCATGTTATATTAATCTCTTGTTTATGCTTTTCATTTCCTTTACTATACTTAGTTAACTTATATCATAATTATGTTTTTATCTTGTTTATTTATGTTCTTCTTCTTCTTCATTATGTCTAGCTAAGTTAATTATGTCAAGGTGAAAAGGTTTCACTAATGTTGTTAGAATATGTATAATATAAACTCAACATGGAATTCAATGTTTATATCCAAGAAAGTTTGTTATTAATATGTCTTATCTTTTTATCTTACTAATTCTTAATACCTTACTTGCAAATAATTAATCTAGATTTGTGTTGTATAACACTTGGTACAATAAATGTTTGATCCTTCATAATCTTCGACTGACATCGTTGTTATAAGATGAGCTTGATTTGTTGTTAACATAAGTTAGCATCATGAATTCTTGACAATATTTAAAAGTATGGTGTTACTAAAATAAGATAATTCATATGATCATGTTAAAAATTTATAATTAACTATTAAGGATAAATCATCCGATTGGAACCTCCTTTGTGTGTGGTTTCCAGTTGAGTAATAAAAAGAATTTATACTATACTTATTTCTAATACCATTAATGAATCCTCTAACCTTGACATCTGTTTTTATCATTGTTTAATCATCACATTAATCTCACATCTTAAAGATCTTTTTAACTCTTTGTTAATATATATATATATATAGAGTTGACCTCCATGTTGTTTGATCCCGGTCCTGTTGGGTTATTTATTACTTTAACACCCCGGTCTTGAGATAAGACATCAACTATTTGATCGTGTCACCCACCATGATATCCACATCTCTTGTCTAGATTATACCACTTAGGAAAGCGGTTGCATGGAATTTGACGAAGACGGGGCAATAAGTCCGGAGTCTAACAGATGTTGGTAGACAAACTCGAGTGGTAGAGGTATGTCGATCTTTGACAAAGGCATTTGAGTAGTTGATGTTACAACAAGACCTGGCTAAACCACACAACTAAGGTTTCCCAGTTGAGAGCCATCTTCAGATACATCTCTCATTATGTTTTTGGAATCTATGATAGGACCTCTAATTTTTTTCATTTTGATATCTTGTTCAATTTTTTCAGCAATCCTCACAACTTCATGGAAATGTTGATTCCTGATAATGAGACTAATTCCTGGTAAAGGGACGAGAAAATTAGTTTCCCGATAATGGGTGATGAAATTAGATTCTTAGAAGAGGAAATAATACCCGATAATGGGTGATAAATTTAAACTTCCAGAAAAGGGAATAATGCCCGCTTGAACATGGGTGAAGGAAAGAATTACCTAGTGTTGGGTATTATCTGGAAAGGTTAGGTTTTGGAAAATTGATATCTAATGAGGGGTAATTGCATATGGGATGATTATAGTAAGTTGATGATAATCAAGTAATTTTGATGTGGTGAATGAATATTGTAGATTAATGAATGAATTATATTGACTATTAATAAGAAATTATTGATAATGTTGAGTTTACAATCTAAATGCATTTTTATGTATGTTATATATGTTTCATTATCTATATGTTGTAAAATTAAATGTTATTTATAAATTAATTACAGGTACCTCATAGTCATGATCCGAATGATAGATAATTAGGACAACTTTTGATAATTTTGAATGAACATGTAATAGATGCTTTTTTTGTATTGTAATGAGTTCTATAATTAAATGTTAATTTACCTTGAAGAATATGTAATTTGAGTTCAATCTTTTATGTAAACTTATGATGTCTTATTAATTTTCTTTTATTATGTCATATATATTAGTGTTATGATTATATTTCACTATTGTTAAATAATTTGAGTATTTACGTAACTTACACACACATACACATACAAACACACATAGTGAACTATAATGAAATGTAATGGATGAAATGTTCTGATTTTATGAAGTGATGAGTCCAAGATTATCGGACAATGAATGGATGTGAAATGGTTAAGTAATGAAGTGTAACAAGTTTCAGTTGATAACTTGGGACCTCTCGGTATATGGAAGATTTTGCTAAAATTTCAGCAGATTTTCCAATTAAGCAATCATAATAATCATAAGATACCAAGTAACAATTGCTTGTAATTATGGAGCATGTTGCATTTATATACAAAGTTAAGGTTGTAACATCCCAAGAAATTTCACAACATTATTATAGATATATTTTAATTTTCATTTAAAGTACGAGATTTTTTTTTATCAGACAACTATTGATAATAACGGTTGATCGAATCAATTATGTCTAAGATTTCGATCAACTAGATCAATTCACCAAATAATCGACCAATTCAATTTGTAAATCCACTCAATTGACCAGTTCATCCTATAGCATGACATTTCCCTTACCAGTTGATCAATAAGTTGACTGATTCCATCAATCAACTAAGATAGTAGCGAAAATAACTGTTTAATTTCAACAATTAGTTGACCGGTTCCATTTATAAATCAAGTTAGTCAACCAGTTTAAGCGAAATCATGCATTTTTATTATTTATCCTTTATTCCTTTATTAACTTTTAGTGTAGCACTTAGTTACTTATCATTACAATATTTCTACCAAATTGTTGGTAGATTCTACTTTTACCTTTGGATTATACCAAGTTACTCATAACTTCTATCATGCGAAAATCCATATCACAAATTATAAACCAACTATCCTGGACTTTATTTCACATTATCATATCTTGCAATCTAATTTTTTTATATAGTTAATAAATAACTAATAAACAATTACAAACAACTATCTTTATGCATATTTATAGAGAACATTATGAATGGGATTTTATGCATTTTAAATCTTAAAGTACTGAAGAAGACATAATATTATAAAAGTCTACTAAGAAAATCTTATCAAAAGTTATACAAGTAGCATAAATCTTATCATTAATTACAACCCCATTTACATTATAAAAAAAATTAGTTTACCAAAATTACACCCTCACTAATTAACAAAATAAATACTAAACATCTATCATCCTATACGAGGCTATGAAGGACCTGAAATTAATTTAACAATAAGTGTAAATTAACCATGAAGTCAACATGTAAGAAATAAAGTAATTCTCATGATATATTATGATTTAGTTTTATCTTTCAATCATCTTATAGTCTTGTTGAATCATCTCTCTAAACATATATTTTTCCTCATCATTTTTGTATTGTTATCGCTAGTCATTATCAGACATAATTTCTAATTGCTAGTTAATTACTTTCATCGCCCATTTACTAGAGCACTAGTTTCATAAATTAGGGTAACTAGATTCTCTTATTGCTCTTTAATTAGGGCACTAGTCTCATTAACCAAAGTAAAAAGTTTCTCTGAATGCCCATTAACTAGGGCATTAGTCTCATTAACTAAGGTAACTAGTTTCTATAATAGTTTAACGTTTTCCAAATAAAAATCAAAATACATTTAAAGAAGATTGCAATACAATTTAACCCATACTATAGTTTTAAGGTGTCGAGCACCCATATGATGTTTACTAAGTAGGTCCTACGACCTCTCCTTTACCAACAGAATCAAGATATCATTTGTCATTCATTACCATAAAGGTCAATTTCATTCTCCATTTATATTTTAAATTCTTAATTTAATCACACTGACAATCCCAAATTCATGCGATGCATAATTGTCCATTTCTTTCTTTCTTTCTTTCTTTTTTTCTTTTAAAAAAAAAACTCAAATCAACACAACTCTACACAATTATAGCAAAAGTTTCCAATCTCTTATTTTTTTTCCTTGGTCGAAAGCAATAATTGATGAGGGAGGAATTTTCCTTCTTTTTTCTTCTCTTCCATTCTTTAAATTAAATCATTACCCACCCTTATTTCATGATAACAAACCTTATTCAATCATAATAGCAACATTTTAACAATCAAGCTTCACAAATCAATTGTCACATAACACTAGCATTTTCAATTCTTTAACAAAATCACAAAATAATTCAAATTAATCTCTTTGGGTGAGTCTCTTACCTTAATTGGATAATGATTCAAGTGATGAATGCAAGAAAATCAAAGTTCCTTCCATTTTTCTTTTCCTTCTCCTCAACCCCCCTAAAAAATACCCTAACTCATATTGTTTTTCTTCTTCAAAGAACCCACTAAACACTAAATCTCCTCTTTTGATTACTTATTTATCCTTTACTAACTCTACTTTAACCTTTTTTTATTGATTTATAAAGAAACAAGAAAAAAATAAAACGATTCTCACCCTCTCATAGAAGCAAAAACTGCCAGCCACAACAGAAAAAAAAAAAAAAAGGGCTTAGGAATTGAGTTAATGGGCATTGAGTTCCTATATACTTGGTAACCTTAGGCATTTAGAATTTCTTCAATACTACGACAATGGGGCTTAGGAACATTTATACTGATTTTACTGGATAGTATAGTTAGACCCTTCTATCACCCTCATCATTTCTGTTAAAACTGTCTATTTTTCATAAGCCTATTCTTCCACTAGCTTCTCTTTTAGAACTTCTTCTCCAATCAAGTCTACCAAAGCGTCATATCGAACAAGCAAGTTAGATATATAGATAGTGGCCCATGAAATGGGATTCTAGAGTTGTTACACTAGGGCTCAAACTTTGTTGATGAAAGGGAGTCATAACTGTTAGATGAGTTGCTACTATTGGTTAATTATTTGAGACTTCTACATATTTTTCCCTTAACGCCTGCTCAAGTAGGCTGATGAGCCTTACCATGTCCCCTGTAAGGCTTTCCATTAGCCTTCTAACAAGCTTGTTCCTTGTTTTTCATTAGTTTCTTTTTGGATTTGATATTATAAGTTCACTTCAAATGGGAACCTATATTTCAATCTTTTCAAGCACACATGACATTTAAGACTTAAAAAATGTTTATGTATGAATGATTTTATGTATTCTTTTGAGGATGTATATTGGATATGGATTAGCCCTTCCGAGTTGATTCCGAGTTGATACATGGCTTCTATATTTTACTATTCAGGCAAGAATTTTTGGTCTGGCCAATGACTGTAAAAGAGTTTTTTCTTGAGTTCTAATCATGGTTGAGTTCCAAACACATTATATGACAGAAGATGGGTTGTAACCCTTTCATTATATAAATTCATCCATGTCATTCATAGCATTTTTCCACTTTGGTAATGTGTGGCAATTCATCAGCATTGAATCTTGGATGGTTTCCCTCAGTCAACTTGGCTAGCTCATATTTTTAAAAAGATATGCATTTTACGGAAGTCATAGTTTCAACTCAAAATCTTGCAATACATGATTTTTATAGTCAAGTTTGCCTTCAATGTAATATGAATATTTAGGAACATTTACCTATAGGTAAGTTTTAATCATTAAGTGAAGCATGAGTAGGTTTTCTACCTAGTCTCAAAAGGTTTCAGATTTGCCCAGTAATGGTCCTTGTAAGGACAGTATAGGGGCATTTCAAGAAACAATTAAGTCATGTATACCCATTATTACCAAGCAAGCACTTAAATATGAGTTGAGTGTTTGATAAACTTGAACACTTACCAATAGTCATAATAAGACAAATCATTAATCCCCGACCTAACATAAAAGTTTGTGTGTTTTCTAAAAACTTAAAACATGTGATGGATGAAGGCATTAATCTATATCCAATATACAATGCATGAGTAATATGTATAAAATTGATGTTGACAATAAATGCATAGACCAAACAAAATAAAATACAACAATCAGACATACAACAAAGCTTAGTCCACAGGTAAGTTCCTAGTGGAGTTGTTATTATGTTGTATGTATATGATGTCACAGTGATCAACCTTTTAGATTAGATTTGGGTGTAGGAAGAACAAAGAATTCGTTTTCTTTTATGGTTTAATGGTTTGGAGTTGTCACCTAGTGTTTTGGTCACTAGGAACCCTAACTGGTCTATAGAATCTACATAAAGGGACTGATCATGTATTGGGAAGACAATATCACCCCTAATACATCCTACCCTAGGTAAGATGTATTGTTTAGTTGTCTAATTATTACTAAGGCTCTATTGTGTTTTTCAAACCATTGGTATGTCTATTGGTTAAAGCGGATCCACCTTTTTAAGGTGGATCATGGCTTTATGGGTCAAACTTAGCCATTTAAAACCGAAATATATTTTATTATATTATATATTTTATTTTTCTTAATACTAGGAATATGTCTTACATATAAGTTAATAAATTCTAATATTAAAAAAATAGTTTTTTTAGTGTTTTTAAAATTTATGCCAAATTCTAATGGATATTTACAAACTAGTTGTAAAATCCATTAATTACTTTTTTCTTAAAAAATAAAAAAAATATTTTTTTTACAAAAATATGCATTAAAAATGTCTTAGAATATGAAAAATGTCTTACAATGTGACCATATGCAACTTAAATCATAAATATTTGTTTTTTGAAAGAAAGGTTTTTATTGTTTTTCTATTTTTAAAACTTTAATTAAAAAAAATTGTTTTACATGTAAGTTCACAATCACAAATATTAAATATAAAAGGGTAAAAATGGTATAAAAAACTCAATTAATTGCAAATGGTCCTGTAGAAATGTAAAAAAATAATTAAAATTAAACAAAGATGTGTTTAGCAAAAGACAAAAAAAATAATAAGGTTATGAAAAAAATGTGTTAGGGCATGTTTGGCAAACATGCTCTTAACTGAAAAATACATGTTTAAATATTGCTTTAAAGGCGTATTTGTCAAATGTGTCTTAAAGACCCAAAAATACGATCTTAAACCTTAAAGGCTTAGCCTAATCACGTAGACTAGGCTTCCGAACCTGGCCCAAGATCTAGAAACACAACCCATGATCATAATAGAGTTTGTGAAGATCACATGGTAGTTTTTTGTTGAACATGAAGAACATCATAAGAACCCAGAAATCAAATCAAATCAAAGCTAGAGATCAAATTGTTTTGAATCAGAACATAGAGCTAGATCATGTAAAATTAAAGCTCAAAGACTCATTCAAAGGAAACAATATGCTAGATAATCCAAGAATCAAACCCAACAACCTCAAGCATAAACCCAGGACTAGCCTAACCATCAAAACTAACTTTGCTATTATTTTTAACCTTACATTAACAGTCTACAATATCTTAAACTCACAAGCTATGCATCTACTACCATATTGAACATACATTCATCAAAACAAGAATATTACTTTAAAAGATGATTAACACATCAAAACACATCTATTGTTCATCAAACCAACAATTAATTATGATGTATAAACATTAAGCATTCAAGTAATGATTTAAAAAGAATTAAGGAGGGGTGTGCCTATTGAGCTACACCATCTCATCAATGGTAAATGATATACCTTTCAGTCAAAATGCAACCTTCTATTCTAGATGTTCTTACTCTTTTTCTTCTTGTTTCTTGCTCTTTTTAGCCTTTATTCCTCTACTTTTCTTCTTCTCTCGCACTTTTGCTTCTTTTTTTTCTTTTTCTTTTTAACATTTTCCTTTTATTTTTCCTCCTCTCTTTGTGGAAAGGAACTCCTTTTATAGGTTGAAGCAAAAGCAGGAAGTTTAAAAACCACCCAAAAATTCTATCTTAGTTTTCTGAAGATAGGTTGTTATGAAAGATTCGCTCTCTCCCTCTTCTGTAACCTTTCCGAAAAGCTATGGTGTCTAGATTTATTTTATCTTCTATGCAATGAACCTTACCAAGAGAAAATAGCCTTAAAGGTGGCTCTTTTATGGTTGACCCTCTTTTTCAGTCAAGGGTGACTTAGTAAGGTACTTTGATGAATTAATCATGAAGATTATGCTATAAATGTTTCATCAAAGGACCTGAAATATATAGATGAGTTGCATATCTATCACTAGGAACAAACCACAACCAATTTAGAGATCTAGAACACCACGCTCATTGATTAGAAGATTGGCCCTCGATCAACTTTAATTTATCAATGTAAAGGAGGTTGACTAGGAGTAAAAGTTGGTGAGTTCTTTAAGACAAATGGGGTATAAATTATGAGGATAACTATTCCTTGTAGAAAAAGTGTTTCTTATATGTATGGTGCCGATTAAAGCTCAAGAGGTTGTCAAAGACACCATATTAAGTTAAACCATCCCTTCTTTTCATTAAAACCCAAACGATATGTCTCCTGTTTTAAATCCCTAAAAAATAGGGTTTTCATTAGGTTTTTGTGAATTCTCGTTCTAGTCCTTGGACTTCAAATCTTGGTATATACACCTTCAATTAACCTAAAAAAATTTCAATTCATGCAATCGAACCCCCAGTAATGAAACATAATATATCATATTCTAAGGAATTACAATATATATAAAACATGTGGGGAAAGCATTGTAGTGAATTGCTAGAGTGCTTTTCTTTTTCTTTTTTCATTTCTTTTTGTTTTTTTTGTTTTTTTTTTAAATTGTCTTTGTCGATTATTTTTTTTTAATATTGACTAATGCAAAATTTAGTTTTATAATTTTTTTTTCTTTAAAACATTGTGAATTGATATAGTGTTTCCCCACATAGTTTTTTTTTTATGATTTTTTTCAAAATTATTTGTTGATTTTATTTTTTTAATATTGAGCTGACTGAGAATTACAGTTGTGGCTTTTCTCACAAAACATACAATATACCTAAAACATGTGGCAAAATCACTATAGCTTTCCTCACATTATACTGTGGATTGCTGCTTTCTTTTTTATGTGGTTTTTTAATTTCTTTTTCAAAATTATCTTTATCAATTTTATTTTTTTAATTTTTAGCTGGTTAAAAATTTAGCTTTGTAATGTTTTTCTTTAAAACACTATGAATTGTTATAGTGTTTCCCCATATAATTATTTTTTTGTTATGATTTTTTTCAAAATTGTTAGTCGATTTTATTTTCTTAATATTAAGTTGGTTGAAAATTATAACTACGACTTTTCTCACAAAACATTAATATATACCTAAAATATGTGGGGAAAGCACTGTAGCTTTCCTCACATGTTACTATGGATTGCTATAGTGCTTTCCTTTTTTTGTTTTTTTTTTGGATTTTTGGTTTTTTTCTTTCAAAATTCTCTTTGTCGATTTTTTTTTAAATATTGAGCTGATTAAAAATTTAGTTTTGTAATTTTTTTCTTTAAAACACTGTGAATTGCTACAGTGTTTCCCCACATATTTTTTTTCTTGTTATGGTTTATTTCAAAATTGTTTGTCGATTTTATTTTTTAATATTGAGCTGGTTGATAATTACAATTGTGGTTTTTCTCACAAAACATTGTGGATTGCTACAGTGTTTCCCCACATACTGTTTTTTTTAATGATTTTTTACAAAATTTATTTATCGATTTTATTTTTTTAATATTCAGCTGATTGAGAATTTAGCTTTGTTATTTTTTTCTTTAAAACATTGTGGATTGCTACGGTGTTACCTCACATGTTTTTTTTTTCTTTTTTTTTGTGTTTTCTTTTTTGTATGATTTTTTCCAAAATTATATGTGATTTTATTTTTTTAATATTGCGCTTATGAAAAATTTAGCTTTGTAATTTTTTTCTTTAAAACACTGTAAATTGTTATAGTGTTTCCCCACATGGTTTTTTTTTTGTTATGATTTTTTTCAAAATTGTTAGTTGATTTTATTTTTTTAATATTAAGCTGGTTGAGAATTATAACTACGACTTTTCTCACAAAACATTAAATATACCTAAAACATGTGGGGAAAGCATTGTAGCTTTCCTCACATGTTATTATGGATTG
>Ga0307510_10006292_pt1 | contig 14162 bp, 8 predicted proteins | sample 12_EM_MG_FD_207224 | JGI IMG/M metagenome (GOLD analysis project Ga0307510, IMG submission 207224) | Populus trichocarpa ectomycorrhiza microbial communities from riparian zone in the Pacific Northwest, United States - 12_EM | ecosystem: Host-associated > Plants > Roots > Unclassified | place...
ATATAATCTAAGTAATAAATACTCTAACATGTTGTAATTTCATATCATTGAAAGAAATCCTAGTGAGTGGTGAGTACAATATTTCTTTTTCTGCAGAACCCAAAGAGTACCTGACGAAAGATCAACTTAGGATTTGGCTGTTCTTCCATTGGATTCTTCTTTTTTGTTTATTTTTTGACTTTCTATTATTTTTATTTTTGGTTAAAAGGTATTTTTATTCATGATTCTGTACTATTTTCTTCTCTTTTTATTTATATTAATGTCTCTCCTCTGCTTTTAAAAATCATATATTTTTTTAACATGAATATTCAAGTAAGTTGTAAATACCTTCATTAATTCTACTAGTTTTAAAATTAAAAAAAAATCATATTATTTCTTATTTCATGACATTAAGTGGTAAACCATCTAGTAAGCTTAACCATATAAACTGCATATAGCAAGCGATGAATGTTTAAAATACACAGGAATTTTAAAAACTTTATTTATTTATTTATTTTTGAAGCCAGGGCTTACAACCCTAAAAACATTTAATTAGAGGAGAAACAGTAAACTTAATGAGATCATAATACAACATTAAATATAAACCCGCAGGAGTGTTTAGATCAAAATTAGCTAATTAGTCTGTTCCTGAATTTGCTTCTCGAAATTCATGTTGCACTTTAACTTCTCATTCTCTCGCCAACAAATCTCTAGCCCTGATGATTAAAATGGTTCACATCAATTTTTATGGATTTTTGGGAAATTTAAATCTGCTACCAGAGATGAACCTGATTCTAGAATTAGCTTCCGAATTCCCCCGTAACCACTGCTCATAATTCAGCCATGAAGGATGAACAATTCCAGTGTTGATAGCAAACAAGCAATCCAATACCCGAAGCTATCTCCAAGAAATTCTCCCGCCATTAGCTAAATTGCCATAGGATACCTTCTCTCTTGTATTCACTTGACGATAGATTACTTACAAGCCACGGGATTAAATCTGCTCCAAAGAAAACCGATCTTTCACTAGGCTTGAATAGAGGGTTCCATATCATCTGAGTTGTAGGGCAATTTCTCAAATCATGAATGACAGAGATTCTACCTCCAATGGGCAATGATGACATTGTGGATCTTCAGCCATGATCCTGTGTACTCGGGTCTCATTCGTCAACAGACTATTATGAGCTACAGTCCATAAAAAAACCTTGATTCTCTCTGGTCCATTCCATTTCCACATCAACTTCCAGACCGAATCCCTTTTGCGCTGTTGATTAACAGTTCCCACTTGTGATTCATATAGAAAAAGTTCCACTGAGAGATTTGCACCAGAAGGCTGCATCATTCTTCATCGTGTTAAAAGGGGAGCAACTAGCTAATACAATAACGACCTGCATAGGAAGTACGAGGATTCATCATCTCTTCCATTGGATTCTTTTTGTTTTGTTTATTTTTTTGACTTTCTACTGTTTTCTTTTTTGGTTAAAAGGTACCTTTATTCGTGATTTTGTACTGTTTTCTTCTCTTTTTATTTATATTAATGTCGCTCCTCTGCTTGTAAAACCATATTATTTCTTTTTTGATCAGGTGAAGGGTAACTGGTAAACCATCCAATAATCTCAATCATATAAAGGATATATAGCAAATGATTAAAGTTTACACACAGAATACACAGGAATTTCAAAACCATATAGAGTTAAAAGAGAGCGACATATCATTCAAATTAAAGCCAGAAACCTTCTTTATCCACCCTCATTTGCCCCTTTACGTTTTTTTCTTACCTTTATCTTGCCACTTTCTCTTTCTCTTGTTTTTCATGGACTCTGCTACAACTTACTGGTTTGAAGGTGTTGGGAATTCTTTAGGACTTGACCATTGGTATCGATTTTGACAAGTAATGCCTCTGAATTTTAAGTTGGTGATATATTCATGTCCATGTTGATTAATTATCTATATTGTGGTCTATATATGTTCTTAAAGAAATTGATCAAATTATTGTTGGTTTTTTAACTTAGGCGGATGGATAAAGCTGTAAAACTCCAAATTGGTGGAGTATTACATAGGAGTTCGGGAGGTTTAAGATTGGTTGTAGGGTAAGCATCTCTTAATTTAGTCATTTTTTATTTTATTTTTAAATTATACTTTACATCTTAGATCAAGATAATTTTTTAATTTGAATAAAAAGCCATACTACCCTCATGTATAATATATAATATATATTAGAAATAATTTTTCTATCACATTACCACTTCTATAGCTAGATCTACATTTTTTTTTCTTTATGTTTAACTAGTTAAAACCTTAAAAAAGGTACATGGAAACAAAAACCATAGCCTTAAATCATTGAAACCCTCAAAAAGGTACATGTGGACAAAAACCATAACCCCGACTAGTAGCTTAAGGGTTTTTTCTCCTACACTTTGTCATATTCAAAGAAATAACCTAATTTTGCAAATCATTAGATCAAGATTTGGAATTATTAGAGTTGTTGTGTTGCCAACAAGAGGAAAGTAGGAGATCATAGGATGGTTGATGAGGTTGCTGTGTTAATCAGAACTACTAGTGTAGGTAGTGGCTGTTGTGGTGTTTGATATGGTTGTTTGAGTTAGTGTCAATGGTAGCATCAGAGTTGGCTTTTAATGTTGAAAAAACATGATGAATTCTTGGGAATGTTTACTAAATTAAAAATCTATTCAGACTTTAGTTTTATCTTAAAATTATGTGTGTTAAATGTTTTATAGAGGTAATTATTTCATTGTTTATTTATTCACTTCCAAAAAATTAAAAATACCAACAAAATATTATATTGGTGTATAAGGAAGATTCTTTCAGTGTTTTAAACGACGATAAAATATTACTATCGAAAATTAACTCGTTAGTTTTTTCTTTCCATCTTCTACTCCATCAGTATTTTAAACACAACGGAATCTTTGACATGCTATTCATGTCTAAAATCATTTTTTACCATCCTTATTTTTTATTGGCGCTTAAAAAATGGAATAGATGATGAAAAAAAATTGAAAAAAAATGAAATTGCCAATGAAATATTATTTTCATAGAAGATTCCATAGATGAGTTTTCAATCTTTTTGTGGTGTTTGTTTTTTGATTTTTTTACTTAATAAAACCTATTAATTCAACCTTTTTCTTCTAAAATTTGTAAAACCTATTATATAATTAATTTAAACCTCAAATTGTAATGAAGTAAAATTCTAACCAATCACATAATATATAATTAATTCTATAAAGTTAAATATATTAAATTAGTACATCACATTTGAGATAATGGTTCTTCAAATGACTTTAAATTTTTTCCACCAAGCATCTATCATATATGTCCATTCAGAATAGTCATCAAGCTGATTTCATTAAAATATTTGTTTTTTAAATGACTATTTCATCATAGATATGGTAAAACGAGAAACTTCAATATTTGTAAACTTTAAAATCAATTTTAGAAAGCCATTTGAATTTTCTAATAACAAAACTTAAACAACTTGATAAAAATAAATAATTTTAGGAGACAAAACAATTACATTGAGATATCGCTCTTCTATTTTGTTATCAATTTGCCTAAAAATAGTATATGTCAATAAAAGAATATCCAATTTATCTTCCTCAATTGTTGAGCCTTGGTCGATATCTTTTTCATTAGATGTCTCTTCATAATCTTTCTCTAGATTTACAGCATGATCACCGACATTACTACTTGATGAAACAAGAGTGCTTTTTTTTTTTTTGGACTTGGACTTAAACTTGATATTTCTTGTAAACATGGTATCTAAAAGAAAATAATGAACACAAATTAGAAAAACATACAACAAAATTATCGAACACATATAAATATAATGCATTATAAAGCATCAATAAACATCTTACACATTTTCAATTTTGTTACACAATTATACAAGACATAAAATGATAATAAAACATATCAATAACAAATTCAACAATTTATTAAAAATCACAATTAACCTACACCAATGGACTAATAATTCACAACAACAACTTAACAACCCATTATTTCTTAAATTTCAAAGTAATTCAATTACCCTAAGTTAGAAAAATATAATTCAAAACTCAATAACTATTAATCACTTCATAAGCTGAAACATACTTAACCCTAAGTATTATAAATTCCACACATATTTAATTTTCCCTAAAATTTTAAATAAACCAAAAAATTGAAAGAAAAAAAAACATAATTGGTACCCATCTAACCACCTATTATTTATTAAATTCAAGAATAAATAATATTAACTAACACCCTAATTATTATCAATGACACATTAATTTAATTTGTCTAAAATTTCAACAAAACCCTAAATTGACTAAAATAATTAGACCCAACCAATTATCTACCATTTTATCAATACAAGCTTATTCGACTTAAATTTATAGCTTTAATTATTATCAATTTCACACAAATTCAATTTCTCATAAATTCTAAACTTAACTATAAAATTAATAAAAAATAATTGGTACCCATTAATTACCCATGATTTTTTCAATTATAACACACTCAAGTTATAAAATCATACTCAATTTTATCAAGTGACAAATTAAATTCATTTTACTCAAATCAATAGCAAACCCTAAAGTACAAATCCTATATTAATAGTACAAAACTATCATTATAAAACAAGTAAAACACTTAAATATACAAGCAACTTTAAAATTGGTTGAATGACTCTTCTTCATGAAAGTCTCTTTCATTCAATAGAAATAATTTTCATTTACATTCCACAAAGTCAATTACTATTAACTATAATATTACCATAATTAAAGAAAGTTGTTTACATTATAATTATATAAATATTGAAAACTATTTTCTTGATATAAATAGCTAATATTTATATAAAAACTATTGATTCGAATGAGATGATCCACATTACCATCCCTTTTTAAATTGATGTTGAGTGATTACGATATCTCAATTTGCAAACTAAAAACTAATGGCGTTGGCAAGTCATTGATGTGGCAAACATCTAAGTGATTTGAAGGTCAATGGAGATATGTGGAACATAAATAACTTTAGTAACCACGACTTCTCGAATAGAATGAAAATTCACTTCGATATACCTAGTATGTTCATGAAAACAGGATTAGGATCAATTTAAATAGCATTCGTATTGTCAACATGGAGAGGAGTAATAACACTTTGAGAAAATCTAATTTCTACAAGTAACCCGTGAAGCTAAACAATCTCTAAGCAAGCAGCCGACGTGGTTCTATATTCAAATTCATTCAAAAAATTGGAAATTTGATCTTGTTTTTTACGTTTTCAAGATATTAAGGAATCACCAAGAAACATACACCAGCCCGTGAAAAAATAGCATGTAGATGACAATGTCATCCATATAAACAAGAAAAGAAATAAAACTAGTAGATGACTTGTAAACAAATAACGAGGAATCATATTTGCTTTGCACAAAAGATAAGCGAAGAAAGGTAGATTAGAACTTGTCAAACCATATTAGAGGAGCCTATTCCAAACTATACAAGGACCTCTTCAACTTACACATAACTGATGTATTAAAGAAGAACAAACTAGGTATAGGTTCTATATAAATATCTTTTTTGTTATAAATTGATGTAGAAAAGGCATTTTTAATGTCCATTTGATAAAGGGGCCAACCCTAAAAAGCAATAATGGTAATAATGGTATGCACTGTACTCTTTTTTTTTCTAAATGAGAAAAATCCTCCTCATGGTCCACTTCATACTTTTGCTTATTTCTAAAAGCAACTAATTATGTTTTATATTGATTTAGAGTTCCATCATAGTGAAAACTTCATTGAGTATACCCATTTATATCCAATAAACTTAATAGCTAAAGAACAAGAAATAATTTCTATGATTATCCTAAAAAGCCTAAAGTTTCTCTTGCCTTGCTCATATTTGAAAACTTGTGAGTAATATGATGGAATATTAATAATGGACACGGTAGCAAAAATATCAAATCTATGAGATGACAAAATACTTTTATGGAGCACTAAAAAATAGACTCATTTAAAGAAGCGTAAAAATAGTTTCAAGAGTATTCTCAAGTGGTGAAGTAGCCTTGAGAAAAAATTAAGTAAAGTTAGTCGATATCTTTTATACATAATTTTTTGCTTTGATAGTTCAAAAGATAACAAATCCTCAAGAGTAGGAAGAATTTGATCAACAAAGGAAAGTTCAACATAAGTAGGGAAGAAATATTAATTTTTAAAGAAAATAACTTTTTAAAAAATATAAATTTTGTTACAATTCAGATTCTTTTATGAGAAATATTATAACTAAAAAAACATATTTTACAGACTGAGCAAAAAGTTTGTATCGTTTATTAAAAAGCAAATTAACAAAGCAAACAAAACCAAAAGTATACAAATTATTATAGCTAGAAAATTTATTATATAGATAATAGTACAACAAATTTAACACCTAAGATGACAATTAATATTGATCAACTTTGGCAATAAATGAATTGTTGACCAACTTTTTTTTCAATTTTTATATATTCTCTATCATCATCATTTATTTTCTATCTAATTAAAGTAAAGCTAATTTATTTAATTTAATCAAATCTAAATAGTTGATTTAAAAAAAAAACCACGATTCACAGCACATAAACATAATTTTTTTAAGGAAAAAAAAGTTATGTGGCCCACTGTACAGCACATGCCCACGTCTAGTGAACACGAATATGGAATGCATTTGTCTAAAAACTTAACTAGAAAAAAAGACGAAGAATCGGTATGATGAAATTGGGTCATAAGTCCCCTGATGATTGAAAGGAAAAAAAAAACAATAATAAAAAAAAACTGCTAACAACATTGAAAGGAAACCTAATCCATAAATATGACATTGAAATGCATTTTCTAGCTCACGCCACCTTCTCTGACCTTTATTTAATAATAGCCGAAACTTTTGACCTTTACTCTGCCAAATTTTCTTGTCGGGCACGAGCAATGTGGTTCGTTACTTCGTTATCTAAATCTGAACGAAGACCCGTATGGACGAAGGCAAAATTAGTCATGAAATATTTATATATCTTCAATCCGCAGCCTTGTTAAGCCACCAGATTATAATCCCATCACATTGTGTAATATGTAATTCATGCCGAAGCATCTGGTAAGGAGATATCTTTGCTGTTCATGTTTCTTGCGATGTGGTTGAAACATCCAAGTCAAAGTTTTCAACTCAAATTATCTAGCAATATATGGTATAGTACGTACCACAACCACCAAATTTCTATAGTTTGATTAATATGAATGCATGAACTGGGTTGTGATAAGAATATTTCTTCCTTTTGCCCTTTGTTTCCCTTTGTGGCGGTGAGATGGAGCTTGAATCAAACTTTATTTTTCCCAGTTTGCTTTACAAGGAAAGATCATTAACGTCTATCAAAAGCATGTTAATTCGGTTTGGCTTTTATATGCTTATTAAAGCAAGATAGATTCTCTCTTTGGTTCATCGGAGCTTAATTTAGTATTAAGCTACAAGATAGCGGGAGTCCTTTCTTTTACATTGTAAATAAATTTATTTAAACCTCTATGATTTTAACCTGTTTCATCAAAGAAAGCTATCAGATGCACAATAGCTAGGTTAAATCTGCTAATTTAATTAAGTTAAATTACCAATTGAAAGAGTCGATCCATAAAAGTCTTGGGTTGGGATTTGAAAGTTGGAACTAATGTTAAAACATCTGAGTAAAATTCTAATTTGTAAGTTAAAACCCAACGATGATGAAGCTCTTTCTGATGCTGATCAAAGAGATGAAAAGTTGAGAAAGAATTTGAGAAGCAGGAGCATCTATAAAACAAGTCTTTTGTTAGGTTTAAAGCACCCTCCAATGAAGTGGAAAGGAGCCTTAAAGGCTTTGTCGTGGGTGTGTCCACAAAGTAAAGCTTAAAGAGGAGGAAAATGATTTTCCTCTCTCTCTCTCTCTAGGAGAAGGTTTTTACGAGTGTGTTCATATAAAAGTGGGATGGTTAATATGCTTGTCATTTATAATATATATTTTTTAGTTTAATGTGGGTATCCGGGTTAGTTTGCGTGCACCTCGACTAATCTCACGGGTCCTGAAGTGAACGACCAAGTAAATCTTCAGTGGCCATCATATGAGCAACCACAAGGCTCGAACCTGAGACCACAGAGAGAGCAAACCTCTTGATACCAAACTCTTACCACTGGACCACTGCCTAGATAGTTTTTATAATTTTAAACTACTTGAGACAAATGCTCATAATAACTATAAGCCATTGCAAAAAATACCTTAGTTTTGAGTTTTATGGTTATATATTGTTGACGACAAAAACAAGACCAAACTCTAGAGGGGATACGTTGTCAAGAGACATGCCTTCATTTTTATACATGTATATTTGTCTCTATAGTTGATGGTGAGTAGACTAGGTAAGGATGGTATATTTTGGCGTAGTAGTTGGATTTGAAAGGTATAAGCTATGTCCAAATATAAAGTCCTTCGAGTTATAAGCTTTTTTTAGAGGTAAGCCATGTCAAGGGTATAAGCCCTTTTCACGAGTATAAGCTTCATCTAAGAGTATAAGTTGTAGTCGGGGTATAAGCCATGTTTGAGGGTATAAGATTTGCTCGGAAGTAAACCATATCGGAGAGTTATAAGTCATGTTTATAGGTATAAGCTCTATCTAGAGGAGAGGTATAATCTTTGTTCGGAGTATAAGTCTTGTTCGGGAGAATAAGCTCTATCTTAGCTAGTCCATCAAGGGAGATGTGAGGTCAAGGCTCGCGTGTCGAGAGAAAACATAAGGTCAATTTGAAGGGCACACGATTAGTCTTTGGTATTGTCTTGTTGGACCTTGGAAACACATGAGGTTCAATCTAGTGTTTTGTGAAGGAATATAAATTTCATCCCTCATCTTAGTTTAATTAGAATTAATGTTCTTGGACATCGAGTTTGAACATTTTTTTAACTAAAAAATACTTGTATATTCTGATTTTTTATACCAAGTAAGAGTTAAAATTGCTGATTTTAATTGAAGTTCATTGAAACAATAGAATATAATAAAATATGGGACATAAAGGTTACTACAATTTTTGTGGCATGGATAATTGAAATATATTATTCAATTTTATTTTTGTTTAACGTGCGTGTTCGGGCCAGCTTGCGCGCACCTCGACTAATCCCACGGGCCCTGAAGTTAACGACCATGTAAGCCTTCAGTGGCTATCATATGAGTAATTTCAGGGCTCGAATCTGAGACCACAGAGGAAACAAACCTCTTAGTTCTAAATTCTTACCACTGAATCACCACCTAAATGGTTATATTATTTAATTTTTTTTAGTAGGACTAAAGAAAGAGCAGGGTATTTCTTCGTAATAGGACCATAAAATTGTACATGTCACCCTAACTCTGCAAGAATTTGCAGCAACTTTGGTCATTTTGCAGTAATTAATAGAAGGGATGAGTTATTCAGAAATACTAGAAGCAGTTGTAACTTTCTGCGAAAAGTTTTTTCAGGATCAAGGACTTGGTAACATTTTAGTTGCCACCCCTGATAGCTACTTATATTAATAGCGTGTTTAAAAATGAGTTTCGACTTGTTTTTTTTATTAAAATTTAATTTTTTTATTTTAAATTAATTTTTTTATTGTTTTGATATGCTAATACTAAAATAAATTTTAAAAATAAAAAAATATATTATTTTAATATTTTACAAATAAAAATTAATTTAAAAAACAATCAAAACTACAAAAAAAACACCCTCTTAAAGAAGAACATATTCCTTCACTGTTTGTAGTTGAAATACCACGAGATGCATTTATAGTCACAAGACTATTGCTGCAGGTCAATTTATGAAGGAACCCAAATCTTGGCAAACGTGTCAAGTGGGTGCATCTGCATCCAGCATTGAGTCTCTTCTCTTCCATGACATAACGTCACAGCAGCAGCAGCTCAAGACAACAGAGAGAGAGAGAGAGAGTCTGTACAAGTGCTGCACTTAAAAAGAGAATTGTGGCCCCTTTCACTTCATAAAACAGTGTGTGCTGCACAGCATTTGCTTTCTTTCAACTCATCGAAAATGAGAATTGGATTCACCTCTTTCCTTCACTTTTCTCACGTTGCTGTAGCTTTGGATACTGGCAGATGCGTATCCACTTCAATGTGCGCATGCATAACCAGGTTCGAGTCTCTCTCTGATCGCCTTCCATGAAATTCACTGTGACGAGCTTTCTTTTTCCTCCAGATTTTGACTGTTAACCAATATTACTTTACCGAACCTCAGACTGTGACTTGATTAAAATGTGGAGCTACCGAGTCTTTGGTTCCACAACGAGATCATTTGGTCGGAGAGCTAGTTTGTCTGTACTATGACTTTAACATATTTTTGTTTTGCTATGTAAAATAATACATATCAAGCATAAATTATATATTATAAAAGGATAACTGTATAATCTTAATTTGTAATTTTCTTTTTTAATCATCTAGTAGTTCACAGTTGTAAGAGTTTGGGTTGCTCTCTATTATCGCTAATATTGATAACTCCTGAAAACTTACCTGATTATTAATTTTAATATTTATAAGGATTAGTTGAGATATATGCAAGCTGTTCTGGATATCTCATTTGAATATATATATATAATGTATTTTTTATTTTGTTTTAAACAAATCTCTCCGTTGTAAATTAATGTATTGATGAGAACTTGTTTGATTTAGATTTACAAACATCAATTGTAGCTTCTTATTTATTCTGAGAAAATCATGTTGTTTCATATTGCCAATTCTTCGAACGAAGACTTGAACTCGAGTTTCTGTCCCTCGTTCCTGAGTTTCCAATGAGGGCATGGAGTAGTAACAAGACCGAGTCCTCTGTGATTTGTCCAATGTCTTGAATACAGCCTGCAATAATCCTAACAAGAATAATTTTCTCTCTACATTTTCGGGGGATTAAATGGTCAAGTGCCCATTTTGCCTAACTTGCTCGGTGGATCGACATCGATGGAGGCGTGGGGACCTAAACACTCACAAGGGTCTGACTGATCTGTACTTAAATAATTTGTACATGACAAAACACACATGATTTCTTCGTTTACCTTTGTTGTCCATTAATCCATGCCCCATGGGGACCCGTGCAAGAGGCAAAATTGGAATTACAATATGCAAATGAGGGTATAATTGGGCTTTGCCTTTTAATTTCATGGTCAACAAAATATTATGTTCTCAATTTGTACTAAATTTATTTATTTATTTGATTCGATTAAAAACAAATAATGATGATTTATAAGTTTTTTTTAACTAATTAAGAAGAAAAGGTCTCCTAATGTAAATTAGGCCAACCTCTAAATTGGTTATGACTCAGACCTAGAAATCATCTACTTATGACCAGAGATAAACATGGGATGATATTTTAATCCCATGAATGCTTCATCATGAGTGGGACCATTCAATTATCCTACACTCTAAAGGTATGATTCACCTCCTTTACCGCTCATAGGTGTTTTTTTTTTCCTTTGCTTTTCTTTTTCTCTTTGCTTTTTTTATTTAATTTAATCAATTTTTTTATTGATTTTTTTAAATTTTATTTTTATATATTTAATTAATTTTAAATTTATCTTTATATTTTTTCAACTTATTTTTAATAAGATTATCATAATCTTAAACAAGCATCTTAATTTTTTGTTTGTACTTAATTTCATGATTGTTTATTTTTGTTATTGTATAATTAAGTAAAAAATAATTTTTTAAAAAATATAATTATCAAACTCAATAAATTTCATGATACGAAGAGTGAATTTGACAAATTAAGCCATGAAATTTAAATCAATTTAATATGTCGTCATTATTTTAATATTAAAAAAATATTATCTTAAATTTTTTTAAAGCTAAATCATATTTTTTATTAATTTTTTAAATTATTTTTAAATCTATCAAATTAATTGGTTTAGTCTAAATAACTTAGATAGGTAGATAGATTTTAAAATTAATTTACTGAATGAAATTTAATAAAAATTATAAATAATTATTAAAAATCAAAAAGAAAAATACATTTTTTTTTTCATCCCTCTACGTAGCGAAGGCGAATAAACTTGTTTATGCTAACTTCGCTTACCATAGTCAGACTCGAGGGAATCTTTAGGTCAATGCGAAATATTAAACTCTTTTTTGACCATTTCTCTCGGGTTCAGTCACAGCTAGGCCCCACCCATTTTTGTCCAAAATTCTTGTCACCGCCAATGGCATATTACCAGCTGGAATTCACATCAAAACAGAGCCACCTCCTACCTAAGCGCGTGTGCTCTGTTTCCATGGTCTAAATTATTAGTATATTGTTTCATGGATGGAGAAAAACAAAAGGAAAAACATCATGATGACATATAATAGCTTTACATTCTTAAATTTCTTTTCAAGAATTAGGTTTCTTGTATCTTAATCATGCTTGAGGAACAGGTGCAGAGCCTGTTTTATCTCTTGATTTTTTTTGTTGTATTTTAAAATTTGGATAAATAATTTTATATTTAATTGTTTAATTTAAGAGAATTTTAAGTAATCTCACTGACATGTCGATTAAATTTTATTTCAAGAAATATAGGAAGATATGGTTTTTAAAATGAAAAAACTATTTATTTTTCAAGACAAAATAGCCTTAAAATCTTTTTCTACTATATTTGTACTTTGATATTTAGAAATATTTTGATTTTTTATCATTACTAATAAGATTCTTGATCATAGTTTTCAGACCAGGTTCGGTAGCCGGCCCAATCCAAGATCTGGATCCCGGGTTTTGACCGGGTCACCGAATCTCCCAGGTCAATTCTTTTTTTTAAAAAAAATCAAAACGATGTTGTTTTAGTAAAAAAAAGTGAACGGATCGTAACCGGGTTTTTTGATCGGGTCTTGCCGGGTCAACCCGTCGGGTACGCCGAGTTTTTTCTTCCCCTATTTTTTCTTCAACCCAGCCCAGCTCCAGCCCCGGATCAACCTGCCAGACCATACCGGATTTTAAAACTATGTTCTCAATGTTATATCAACTAATATAGATATTATAATTATTTTAATTGAAGGGAATTAATATATTTTTTAAAATATTTTAATTATTTTATTTTATAACACTATGATTAAAGAACGATGCAATGTAACAAAATCAAAACCAAATTTCATATAGTATTTGGTTTTCATTAAATTAAATTTTGCTGATGAAGATTGATAATTTTATCAAACTAGTGGTTAGGAATTAGGATCCCTTTGATGTTGAATGTTTAAGACCTAACAAGCTATTTATTTGTGGTCAAAACCCTAATTAAACACCCATTTCAAAGATCAATACTCTTTAGTGTCGTTAACTGAAGCGTGAGTCTCCCTCCAAGCTTAGGAAACTTCAAAGTGAGTCCCCACCGAGACATTTCTTACCAAACCAAAGGAAGCAACAAAGTCTCCCCCACATCTCTACTTCCCTTCACTTCAAGAGACGTTCCTTTTCTTCTTCTCCATCTCCCTCCCTCCCTCCCTCCCTCCATTCCAGCTAGAAGAGGGCAATTGGAAAGGAAGAAAAACACCCACGAAGACATCAATGGAAACCTCACCAAGGCATCATCAAGATAACCAGAACCCACAATCTTTCCTTCCTTCACCAAATAGCCACAGCAGCAGCAGCAGCAGCAACAGTAGCTCCACCACGACGACGACAAATAATGTTGCACTCAACAACAATATTAACTACCCACCACCACTTCCGTCACCCAAACCCATTTCCAGATCCGAATCCACTAACCCATACCCGACAACTTTTGTACAAGCTGACACTTCTTCCTTCAAACAAGTAGTCCAGATGTTGACTGGATCGCCCAAACCCGCCTCCACCACCACCTCCATCTCCACCACCCCAACCATCTCACAACCCGACCCTTCTCCTAGAAACCACAACATCCCTCCAATTAAATCCATACCAAAAAAGAACCAATCTTCCGGGTTCAAACTTTATGAACGTAGAAACTCAATCAAGAACCTCAAGATCAACCCTTTAAATCCGGTATTTGCCAGACCCAGTCCAGGCTTTTCTCCAAGAAAGCCAGAGATTCTGTCCCCAAGCATTCTCGATTTCCCTTCTCTTATTTTAAGCCCGGTGACTCCTTTAATACCCGACCCGTTTGACCGTTCCGGATCAGCGAAGTATACTAATTGTTTTAGTCCCATGAACAACAACAACAACAACAACAACAACAAC